>Ga0206129_10000031_pt1 | contig 226560 bp, 216 predicted proteins | sample Helgoland_Spring_8_FD_148616 | JGI IMG/M metagenome (GOLD analysis project Ga0206129, IMG submission 148616) | Pelagic subsurface seawater microbial communities from Kabeltonne, Helgoland, North Sea - Helgoland_Spring_Bloom_20160502_2 | ecosystem: Environmental > Aquatic > Marine > Epipelagic...
ATTACCTGTCATGCTTTCAAAGTCAGCATCTTCAGCACTGCCACTCGCTGTAATTGTCACACTCGCGGTATTACTACCCGCTAAGGCATCACCACCAATGCTAAATGTGAAGGCACCTAAGTCATCTGCATCATTTTCTTCGCTAATGCCTGCAACCTGAGTGCCCGCTTCATCTGTCTCTGATGCAACCGCAACATTGAAGCTGACCGCTGCATCGACTTCAACAATATCAACTGTCGCAGTATCGTTATAGATAAAGGCGGTTGCTGCTGCTGCACTTGTTTGAGGATTGCTTAATGTTGCAACTAAATCTTCTGAACCTTCGACATCGTCATCCGGGCTTACTTGCACTGAAAACTGTAATGGTGTGCCATCATAATCACTATCAAAAGAAAGAGTAGTGCCATCGAAACTCACGCCTGTTGTTGCATCTGCTAAAGCCTGTAATTCATCAATGGCTGCTGACACAAAGTCATCATCATCTGAGTCGCCGCCAAAAGAAACATCGACAGAGGCCGTCACACCTGAAGCTAGGTTTTGATCCATTGTGATGGTAAATGTTGCTACATCATCATTAGTATCATCTTCTGTAACTGTTGCTTGCTGTGAAGGTGTGTCATTGGCGTTATCTTCTGAAGTAACACTTATATTAAAGCCAACTCTACTTTTATCAACAATCGTGCCTACACCTTGTCCATCAGCAATAGTCGCATTCGTTGGATCACTTAGATTTACCAAGAAGGTTTCATTGCCTTCTACTACTAAATCACCAAAGACGTAGACATAAACGTTTGCTTCCGTTTCACCGGCTGGGATAACTACAGTTCCAGATGTTTGACCATAATCATCTTCACCAACTAACCCGTCACCGCCCGCTATTGCTGTACCATCTGCAGTTTCAAAGTTGACTGTCACGTCTTGGTCTGATGGTTCACTTAGGGTGATAGTGAATACAGCAATACCATCATCATGATTATTTGGATCAGGCTGGAATAAAACAAAACCTTCTTTTGCTTGAATTTCATCACTATAGAAATATTCTTGTTCAAAAGGTTCGCATTCATGTGTGTCATTGATAGAAATGGTTGGAAGGGGATCTTCAATACCCAACAACTCTTCTTCAAAATCATTAAACTCTACAGAGATGCCCGTTGTTTCAAAACCAGCGTCCGGTGTTACTTCTGGTGCCAGGTAATCAACGAAGACAGGTTCATGACCTTCATTACCTTCTCCACCAGCACCAGCACCTGCGGCGGTTGCATCTGTAATTTCTGTTGGATCGGCTCCCGCTAAGATAGCTGCTTGAATTGCATCAACATCGGCGGCTTGGTCTGCTTGATTGACTTCAGCCGAGTCTACATTGTAGACAGCTTCATCAAGAACAATTTGCGAGTTACGTCCCAGATCCATAACGCTACCATCTGCAAGCTCAACTTCAATCGCACCACCTGGGCCCGTAGAGATGAGTTCATCAGCAAATACGCGATCGCCAACTTGTAGATTTCGAACTGTGCCGTCAGCGCCTGTTGCTGTCGCTGTACCTATAATTGTTTTTACAACACCAATTTGTTCAGCCATGAACCTTCTCCTTACAAAAACCTAAATAATCATTCACATAGACATTAGTCTAGTACTTGATACCGAGTTTCGGCCTTTTTGAAGAGAAGATCTATTGTACTTTGGTACTAATTTGCAATTATTTTTTAGAAATTGTGTCGGGAGTGTCAATAATGAAGAAATTTGAGGTAAGTCGATTTAGCATTTCTGTCACCAACTTCCTTGGTAACCATGCTTCACCATCATGTACAACGCGAATCGCTTTATCGAGTTTTTTTCGCTGTTCGTCGGATACATAACCACGCACTTTAAAGCCAGAGCTCTGCAACATTTCAAAATTGGGTTTTTGTGATGTCAGAATAATACAGCGCGTATCTTGAAAATGCCGGCCTAAGTAATGGCAAAGTCGGTCAACGGTCATGTTTTCTGGCGCGTGCTCCAGCGCAATGATGTTTGGGGAAAACAATGTCAGCTCGTCAATCAACCTTTTCAGGTTAGTGGGCATAATCCCAATTGCTTTTATATCAGACTGTTGTGATAAAAATGCAAGGTCATCATCAGCATCACTACTAATGAGCGCGACATTGATCACCGATAGGTGTCTAACACTGCTGCCATGATTCGCCATTGCTGCTCCCAATTCGTCAACGGAGATTGACGAAATTCACTACGCACAAAGTTTTGTAAATGACCTTCTATTATTATTAATAACAAATTTGCCGTTTCATTAACAGGTCTGCCACCCGCTTGTGTCAATGTCAGCTCTCTCTCACGCAAGATTTGTCTAAATTGTGTTTCTAAACGTTCGAAAAACTGGTTAACACGCAGACGTAGTCTTTCAGTTTCACCTGTTAATGCTGTTCCGACCAATATACTGGTAATGCCTGGGTTTTTAGCACTAAAGCCTAAGAGTAATGTGATGATTTTTTCACATCTTGCCAAAGCGTTAGGTTCATCCTGCATGATGCGATTGATGAGACCAAAGATTGTTTCTTCTGCAAATTCAATAAGGCCTTCAAACATTCTCGCCTTACTCGGAAAATGCCGATATAGGGCAGCTTCTGATACGCCTAAGCCTTTCGCTAGTTGTGCTGTGGTAATCCGTTCCCCTGGATTTTGTTCCAGTTGAGCTGCTAGCGCTTCTAAAATCGCTTGCTTGCGCGATCTTTTCGCTTCGGCCCGTGTTACTTTCTCTAGTTCACCCATTAACTACAAGCCTCCGCGAATCAATGTACCCACCCCTTGATCAGTGAACATTTCTAATAACACTGCATGTTGTACACGACCATCAATAATATGTGCCGATGTTACACCAGCTTGAACAGCATCCAAAGCACACGTTATTTTCGGTAGCATGCCGCCATATATCACACCGCATTTAATTAAATCATTGACTTGATGTGCATTAAGCCCTGTTAGTAGCTCACCATCCCTATCTAATAGGCCTGCTGTATTAGTTAACAAAATTAATTTTTCTGCCTGCAATACTTCAGCAATTTTACCGGCGACCAGATCGGCATTGATATTATAGGACTCGCCATTTTCACCGACGCCAATGGGCGCTATAACGGGAATAAAATCACTTTTTACCAGCATATCTACGACACTGGTATCGATGCTTTTTACTTTTCCGACATGGCCTAAATCGATTACTTCTGTCACCTTAAGTGCTGGATCATCTGTATTGTCACTGGTGATTTTTAATTGTTCTGCATGGATAAGTGCGCCATCTTTGCCTGTTAAGCCAACAGCGCGTCCACCATGATTATTGATCAAGCTAACGATACTTTTATTAACTTGACCACCAAGCACCATTTCGACAATGTCCATGGTTTCGCTATCGGTCACCCTCATGCCAGCGACAAACTGACTTTCTTTACCAATGCGTTCAAGCAGTTCCCCAATTTGAGGACCACCACCATGCACAATAATAGGATTAAGCCCCACCGCTTTCATTAACACAACATCACGGGCAAAACTATTTTTCAGGTCTTCATCCACCATCGCATTGCCACCATATTTGATGACGAGTGTTTTGCCAGAGAAGCGCTGGATATAAGGTAATGCCTCTGTTAAAACTTCGGCAATGTGTGGCGCACGTTGTGTGTTTATGCTCATTTATTTTCTTCGTTAAAAATCTAGCGTTAGTGTTGGTTTAATTTGTAGTATTTGCTGTTTAAACTGTTGTTGAATATCCTGCAAATTGTCAGCTGTATCAGCTTCAAAACGCAGTGTTAAACCTGGTACAGTGTTGGAGGCTCTGACTAAACCCCAACCCATAGGGAAATCGGCTCTTAAACCATCTATCGTGGTCGTTTTAGCACCCGAGAAGGTGGCTTCTGTTACGAATTGACGCATAAACCGCTCACTTTCTCCTTCGGCCATGTCGAGAAAAATCTCTGGTGTACACTCTCTTTTTGGTATCGCTTCAAAGACTTCTGTTGGTGTCCGTTCTAATGGGTCATTTACCAATATTTCTAATAGACGACATGCTGAGTATAAAGCATCATCAAAACCAAACCAACGATCTTTAAAGAAGATATGGCCTGACATTTCTCCTGCCAAAGGCGCATCCATCTCCTGCATTTTGTTTCTGAGGACAGAATGACCAGATTGCCACATCAATGGCTCACCCCCTGACCGTAAAATAGCATCTTCCAATAAGCGACTGCTTTTTACATCGTAAATAATGGTCGACCCAGGTAGCTGGGTTAATACATCTTGAGCAAACATAATCATCAATCTATCAGGCCAAATGATCTGACCTTTCACATCCACAGCGACGATACGATCACCGTCACCATCAAAGGCTAAACCTAACTCAGCATCTTGTTGCTGAACAACATTAATAAGATCTTTTAAATTGTCGGGATCACAAGGGTTAGGATGATGATTAGGGAAGTTGCCATCGACATCACAATAAAGCTCGGTCACCTCACAGCCTAGTTGGCTTAATAAGTTTACTGCGACTACACCTGCAGCGCCATTTGCACAGTCAATCACGACTCGTATAGGACGCTGTATTTTGATGTCATCAGCCACCTTAGCAATATAATCATCACTTACAGATAACTGTTTTTTACTGCCTTGCCCTGTGCGTACATTACCTTCAAGAATCCGCTGGTAAAGTTGTTGTAATGACGCACCAAATACTGGCTTACCATCCAAAACGATCTTCAATCCATTATAGTTTGCTGGATTATGACTTCCTGTCACAACGACACCGGAATGTGTACCAATATGCTCATAGGCAAAATAGGCAACAGGCGTCGGCACTAAGCCAATATCAATCACATCACAACCACTTGATAAGATACCTTCAATCAGCGCATTGGCGAAGCTTTCACTTGAAAGACGTCCATCACGGGCCACAATTAAACGAGGTTGTTTCTGATCCAAAGCTTGACTACCAATTGCTTGTCCGATGCTTTTAACGATTGACTCGTTTAGAGTTTCACCGACAATTCCTCGAATGTCATAAGCTTTGAATATAGTAGGAGAAATAGTACTGATTTCTTGCTGAATCGATACTGCAGCAGCGGGGCCTTGTTGTGATGGTGATGGAGGGGTTGGTGTTACTAACTCAGGCACGACCTCTATCGCTTGTTCTTCTAGCTCTACTGGCCTAACAACTGGCTTAGCTTTTTTGTTAGATGAAGCTGACGGGCTATGACTTAAACTCAGAATATCTTTAGCAACCCCTTGCAAAACAGCATTCTCTGTTAGGTATTTTGTTTTGAGTTCGCTATTCTTTAAATCGACTACCTGCTGATGGAGTACATCGGCATCATGTCTAAGGCCACGGTGTTGCCAAAACACCATCAATAACCACATTAATGCAAGTATGGTTAAAACAGCTATTGTGATTACAAAAAATAAATTTGGCTGTACTGGCTTGGCAGGCCAATAAGCTATAGACCAATGACTTTGATCTATGTCTTTTTTGAAAACAGCTGGGCCTCGCTTCCAAGCTTTGTTCCCTTGGCTTACTAGACTTGTTGTCTTTTTCATACCTTGCTGCAATTCAATATAGCCACTTAGACCATAAGATTTATGCAACATGTTCTCTACATTTTTCATATCAAATGTAGCTAACAGTACACCAAGCACATTGTCTCTAGCATCTGTAATTCGGTGGGCTGTTAATAGATAAGGCTGCTGAGTGTCTAATTGCAACACCGTCATTGCCGCTGTACCGTCACTCTTAGCTTGGCGTAGACTGCTTAATGTCGCAAAACTAATTGGTATACAAGCATTAGGATTAGGTTTATCAATATGAGCTGCTATCAGGCAGATTTTTTGAACCTGAGGTAAATTCTGTTGCATAAGACGCTGCTGTGCAGTAATCAAACTAGCATCGCCTCGGGATAACAACATGGCTAATTGGGGAGACTGAGCCAATGTTGATAATTGCTGATCTAATGTCTTTAAGCGACTTTCCACATTAGATTCAATCATCTCGATGATTTGTTGCTGAGTTTGTTGCTGATAAGTCTGTTGCTGTGTCGCACTCTGTTGATGCAGCCAATACAAACCCGCTAAAGCACTTAATAAGCTAACAACTAATGCGACAACCGCAATAGGCTTAAAGCCCATTTTGATAGCTGCTTTGTCACTATTCTCAGTCATAAATCACCCTTATTATGCACTTTAATGTCGACCTGTGTGACCAAACCCACCTGTACCTCTTTCTGAACTCGAGAACTCATCTACCTGTTCAAAAGCAACTTGAACAACGGGTACAAAAATCATTTGAGCAATACGCTCACCAATTACAATTTCAAATTCTGTTTGTCCTCGATTCCAACATGAAACAAACAACTGACCTTGATAATCACTATCGATTAAGCCAACAAGATTGCCTAAAACGATACCATGTTTATGTCCTAAACCTGATCGCGGCAATATGACGGCAGCAAGACTAGGATCGTCAATATGGATAGCAAGTCCGGTTGGGATAAGAACAGTTTCTCCTGGGGATAAGGTGATGTTTTCATCAAGACAAGCTCGCAAATCTAAGCCTGCAGAACCCATCGTCGCATAATCTGGTAATTCAATACTTTCGCCTAAACGTGAATCAAGTACTTTCAGTTGTATTTTTTGCATAATATTGCTCAATAATAATTGTCATTAAATCTCTCGCTAAGTGACTTTTTGGTGCCTTAGGTAACAGCTTTGAACCTGCTTGCCAAAATACCGACAGTGCGTTGTCATCCACCCCAAAGCCTAAACCATCTCCAACTTTATTTGCAGCGATCATGTCTAGTTTTTTTGCTATCAATTTGTCTTTTGCATACTGTTCGACATTGTCTGTTTCAGCAGCAAAGCCCACCACAAAAGGTCTATTTTTCTTTGCGGCTACTGCTGCAACGATATCTTTATTGATAGTTAATTTTAGTTGTAACTGTGAACTTTGTGTTTTTTTCAGCTTGCTATCTTGATAGGTCTCTGGGCGATAATCTGACACTGCAGCACAAGCAATAAAGATATTACTGTCGCTGGTATGACGCATCGACGCATCATGCATTTGCTCGGCTGTTTCAACATCAACACGGGTTACAGAAGGTGGCGTCATCAACGCCACAGGGCCACTAATTAAAGTCACTTTTGCACCCGCTTCTGCAGCTGCTTTAGCAATAGCAAAACCCATTTTTCCTGAGCTACGGTTACCCATAAAACGAACGGGGTCGATAGGTTCAAATGTCGGCCCTGCTGTCACCACAACATGTTTACCTTGCAAACGTGCTGGTACAGCGATGCGTGATAGCTCATCAACGATATCATTAGGTTCCAATAAGCGGCCTTCACCTTGTTCACCACAAGCTTGATCACCACTATCTGGACCGATGATATATATCCCTCGAGCAGACAATTGTGCCAAATTACTTTGTGTCACTTGGTTCTGCCACATTTTGTTATTCATTGCTGGTGCAATGGCGACGGGTGATTCTGTTGCCAGACACAAGGCTGACAATAGATCATCAGTTTGGCCATAAGCTAAGTTGGCAATGGTGTTGGCACTGGCTGGTGCAATCAAGACCCAACCTGCCCATCGTGCCAGCGTAATATGCCCCATTGTTGATTCTTGAACAGTATCTAATAAGTCTATGGCGACAGGACTACCGCTCAGTGTTTGCATCGTCAACGGCGTAATAAACTCACAGGCTGATTGTGTCATCACCACACGAACTTCAGCACCCGCATCTTGTAGTCTTCTTACTAAATCAGCAGCTTTATAAGCTGCAATACTGCCGGTTACACCAAGAACAATTTTTTTATTCAACAATACCCCAGACATCCTTAGGCTTCACTTGTAATCAATTCGCGTAAAGTCATATCTGCCAATGTTTCATGACGCACCTGATCTAGATTATGAATTACTTGCTGCACATGTTGAGGTACTTTTGTTTTTGCATCGAGTTCTGCTTGCTCATCTGCTCGTCGTAAGCATTCTATAATGGTACTAACTTTTATCTCTGCAATATCCTGTGCTGGTTGGTAACGCTGTTCTTCACCTGTCAGTTCCACCAGCAAGCCAGCTTGCTCAAAAATCATTAATAACTCTTGCAAAACATCCGTCGTCAAACCTGTTTTATCTTCAAGTTGATCGATGTTAAACGCGGTCTGCTGCTGATGAAATTGATTGGCAATGACCGCCATTAAACCAAGGCCTTCTTTTTCTCTTAAGCGTGGGCTTAATTGATACTTATCATCAAAACTAACCAGCTTTGGATGTTGTAAATAAAAAGCCACCTGAGAGCCTGTTAGCAAAATAAACCAGGCTAAATAAAGCCATATCATAAAGAAAAACAGGATGGCAAAGCTTGAATATATCGCAGTGTAGTTTGACGATGAAGCGACAAAAGAAGCAAACATGGTTCCGATAGTTATCCACAATACACCTGCTACAGTAGCGCCTATTAACGCTGGGCCAAATTTAACAGTAGTATTCGGGATGAATTTATATAGAAAGGTAAAAGCAATAATAATCATTAAATAGGGCAGCAGTTTAGTGGCCGTCCAAATCAAGGTACCAAAAGGCTCAATAGATTGGATTGTCATAACAACATTATGATTAAGCACTGTTGTTGCCACACCCAATGCAGCCACAACTAAAACAGGGCCAATCATCACTACACTCAAATAATCTGTGAAGCGTCTTGCCAATGTTCTTGCTCTTTTTACCCGCCAAACAAAGTTAAACGCATGTTCAATTTTTTGTATTAAAGAAATAATGGTGTAAAACAACATAGCCACACCTACAGAACCTAATACACCTACTTTGACGTTTTGGACAAAGCCAATAATATTAGCGGTAAGCTCTGGTCCTTTTGGCCCCAAAGGTTCTAATACACCCAATAAAAAGGGTTCAATCTGATTATGCACACCAAACGCTTTTAATACTGAGAAGGCCACTGCTATCAAAGGAACCAAAGATAACAATGTAGTAAAGACTAAGCTCATTGCACGTAAATTTAGCTCACCTTTTGCCAGCTCACGTATAACGATATAGCTCACTCTCAACGTGTTAACAAAGCCTTGTTTAACGGCATTCGACTTTTCTACAGATTCTTGCCAGAGGCCTATCTGAAAAAAGTGCTTCAGTTTACTTATCAAATCCATGTTCGTTTTATCGCTTTTATCTACACTGGGTTATCAATATCAATAAATTGATGATTGACACTAAATTGCTGTGCTAAATGCTCGCCTAATGCTGCAACACCATAACGCTCTGTTGCATGATGTCCCGCAGCAAAATAATTGATACCTAGCTCTCTTGCTAAATGAGCGGTTTGCTCCGAAACTTCACCACTTAAATAAGCATCCAACCCCAATTCTGCCGCCTGCTCAATATAACCTTGAGCAGCACCACTACACCAACCAATAGTAGTAATAGGTCTATTATGCCCTTGAATCACCATCGGTTCACGTCCTAACACTTGTCTTAGTTGGTCAGTAAAAGCCGGTACTGTTTTCTGTTCTTGCAAACAACCGCACATCGCTATAGCAGGATCACCTGTTCCCGAGATGCGACCATCCACTTCTATCTCAAGTAGTTGCGCTAGCTGTGCATTATTACCTAAAGCTGGATGAGCATCTAGCGGTAGATGATAAGCAATTAAGTTAATATCATTAAGCAATAATTGTTTTAGTCGGCGTTGTTTTAGACCTATAACGCGCGGGTCTTCTCCGCGCCAAAAATAACCATGATGGACTAAAATAGTATCAGCACTTATATCCACTGCTGCATCAATCAAAGCTTGACTTGCCGTCACGCCTGTAACCACTGAATTCACCTCTTCAGCGCCCGCCACTTGTAGTCCATTTGGACAATAATCATGGAACCGTATCGGCTCCAAAAGTGTCTCAAGATAGGATAGGCATTCCGTTCGGGTTATCATCTCATTAGATCCGACAATCATTAAAGTTGCTACTATAACAAACTGAGGACTAAATATATGGACGCAGTAAGTGTAATTGCACTGAGTATGGGTGCGGCTTGGGCTAGTGGTATTAATTTATATGCCACACTGTTTATGCTCGGCTATATGTCCCTTACTGGTAACATTGACTTACCACCTGAACTGGAAGTGGTTGCTAACCCTATGGTGATGACGGCAGCAGGCTTTATGTATTGCGTGGAGTTTTTTGCCGATAAAATTCCCGGCATTGATTCAGGTTGGGATTCAATTCATACCTTTATCCGTATTCCTGCTGGCGCTATGTTGGCATCCAGTGCTGTCGGGGACGTGACACCGGCTATCGAATTAACGACTGCGCTTTTAGGTGGAGCGCTAGCGGCAGGTAGTCATACTACTAAAGCAGGAACCCGTTTGTTGATTAACACCTCACCAGAACCAGTGAGCAATTGGACAGCGTCTATTAGTGAAGACTTACTCGTGATTGGTGGTTTATGGGCTGCACTTAATCACCCAGTTTTATTCATTATTGGCCTTGTTGCCTTTATCATTTTAATGATTTGGTTAATTCCACGCTTGTGGAGACTGATCAAACTACTATTTCGCCGCATTGGTAGTTGGTTAGGACTATGCGAACCACCTAGACCCGAGGAATTCAAGCCCACACCATTACCGAATAATGACGGTAATCAGACTTGACGTAGATTGTTGAGTTAAAACATTTATTGATTACCTAAATAGACTCGGAAATAACAGTGTGAAAAATGTCCTCATTACAGGCTGCTCAACAGGTATTGGCTACTCAGCCGCTGTCATTTTGCATAAAAAAGGCTATAATGTCATTGCGACTGTTCGCACAGATCAAGACGAGCAACATATTAAAGAACTTGGCATCAAATGTATTCAGCTTGATTTAGACAATAGCGATGAAATCAAGCTGGCTTTTGACAAGATCATAGAGCAGTTTGATCAGCAATTGGACGTCTTGTTCAATAATGCTGCTTACGGTCAACCCGGCGCTGTAGAAGATCTAAGTCGAGAAGTTTTACGAAAACAATTTGAAACCAATGTATTTGGTACCCAAGAGTTAACTAATTTAGCCATTGCCCATATGCGTCACCAGCAAACTAAAGGCGGTCGAATCATTTATAACAGCTCGGTATTAGGCATTATTTCTATGGCCTATCGTGGCGCTTATAATGCCAGCAAATATGCATTAGAAGGCTTGGCTGACACATTGAGACAAGAGCTCGTGGGTAGCGACATTTCAATCAGCCTAATTGAACCAGGGCCTATCATCAGCCAGTTCCGTGCTAATGCTTTTAAACAATATCAAAACAATATAAACGCAGAAAATAGTGCTCACAGAGTAACTTACAAAGCGATGGAGCAACGTCTAACAAAGCAAGGACCCAGCGCTCCATTTACCTTACCGCCAGAAGCGGTTGTTACTAAGTTATTACATGCTATAGAAAGTAAACGGGCAAAACCTCGCTATTATGTCACTTTCCCTACCTATTTGTTTGCCACACTAAAACGTGTTTTGCCTCATCTCGCTCTAGATTGGGTGTTAATGAAAGTGTCGCGAGGAGAACATCGATAAAATCATTGTGTTTATAGTCGGATATGACATAATCCCTTAATAATGTAGCTTGGAAACACTATGTATAGACATGGCTAAGATATCGCGTAACAGCCTGCAATGGCAATCGGCTGTCAATACTTTTACCAGTATAGTACTAGCCGGCTTCATCACTATTCTGGCATCAGCCTATATTGTTTATAGCAAACTTGAACTTGTTCAAATTCCAGAGTCAGAACTTATCCTCTACCATTCCATCGCGTTAATATTGCTTGTCATATTCGCCCTGCTGTTTTCCATACGAAGTTATATAGAGCTTTCAAAACCGCTCAACAATCTTGAGCAAATTACCCATGCGATGCCTTTGCTCTCATCAAAAAAATACGACGATGCAAAAACGATATTTAATCAGGTAGCTGGTTCTTCGAAACATCAGGAGATCAATCAGCTGCAGTTTGCTACCTACCAACTCACCAATTTATTGCAGAAATTAGATACTGACGTCAGTCATCGTAGTCAATCAATTCATTCTAAAAATGAAGAATTACAGCAAGAGCGTGATTTTATTAAAAGTCTTTTAGACACAGCCCAACTTATCGTACTGACCATCGATGAGAATTTTGAGATTACATTATTCAATGATTATGGTGAAAAAGTCACAGGCTACAAAGAGTCTGAAATATTAAGTAGTGATGTTGCTAGAATGTTTCCCGCCGGGAACTGGACTGAAGCTCAAATGCTATTTAAAGAACTCCTTGAAGGCAACATGCATATCGGCCAGCAAGATGCCGAACTGATTGATGCTCAAGGACATATCAAACAAATATCTTGGCTCCATTCGCGCATTGATAATTCTAAACAAAATGCTGCTATTTTATCTGTTGGTCTAGATATGACAGAAAAAACTGAAGCAGATAAACGCGTTGTCTGGTTAGCTGAACACGATCCGCTCACTGACTTATGTAACCGTAGAAAATTTACTGAAGAATTTGAAAAATCTCTACAAGCAGCGGTACGTTACAAGCATCATAATAGTCTTCTTTTTCTTGATTTAGACCAATTTAAAGATATTAACGATACCAGTGGTCATCGCGCTGGTGATGAGTTACTACAATCTGTTGCCAAAACGCTAAATAGCACCACTCGATTTACAGATCTTGTTGCCCGCCTGGGTGGTGATGAATTTGCTGTTCTTATGCCAGAAAGTGATGTTGAGGGCGCAGAAGTGTTTGCTCAGAAAATCATCGATGAATTAGCCAAAATTGAATTATCTTATGGCGCTGTAAAACATAAAGTCTCCACCAGTATTGGGATTGTCCATTATCCCTTGCACGATGCTGATATTCATGAATTACTTGGTTTCGCAGATTTGGCTATGTACCGTGCCAAATCGCAAGGGAAAAGTCGGTTCCATACCTTCTCACCAGACGATAATACTCAAGAACAATTAGAAACTCGCGTTTATTGGAAACATCAAATTGAAAACGCGCTAGAGAATAATAATTTCATTCTCAATTACCAACCCATCATGGATATTGCAAAAGCGCAAGTGACTCATTACGAAATTCTTATTCGTATGCGCGATCCCAAAAGTGGCAAAATCAGCATGCCAGGCAAGTTTATTGAAATTGCCGAAGAAGTCGGTCTTATTCACCGCATAGATCACTTTGTGTTACAGCGCGGTATTATCAAATTAGCAAACTTACAGAAAAAAGGGATTTCAGCCAAGTTTGCCATTAATTTATCGGGTTCTGTTGTTGATGATCCACTTCTAATCCCATTGTTAAAACAATTTATTAAGGAATCAGAAGTCGATCCACGCGGGCTTATTTTTGAAGTAACTGAAACTGCAGCCGTATCCAATCTCCAGCAGGCGAAGAAAATGATGACAGCTATCAAAGCACTTGGTTGTCAATTTGCACTAGACGATTTTGGTGTTGGCTTCTCTTCATTTAATTATATGCGTGAACTTCCTGTCGACATTATTAAAATCGATGGCATTTTCATCCGAAACCTTGAAAATAATGAAGCAGATCAATTATTCGTTAAAGCCCTAGCTGATGTTGCAAAAGGACTGGGTAAGAAGACCATTGCCGAATTTGTCGAAAGTGAAAAAACACTTAACTTGTTGGCTAAGTTTGGTATTGATTATGGTCAGGGCTACCACATCGGGAAACCTATGCTGGAACCTAATTATGATAATTCACCATCTGTATTTAATAATGGAAAGGCGATTGAAGAAAGCGCCTTTCCATCAACTGACTCAGTTTAAAAACACTAACTGGTCATCGATTAAATCTATCTTAATCGTATCTCCAGCTTTGAAGTGACCCGACAATAATTTTTGTGCCAGTTCATTTTCAATTTGTTGCTGAATAACTCTTTTCAGCGGCCTTGCACCATAAACAGGGTCAAAACCAGCCTCAGCAACTTTATCTAGTGCACTTTCGGTGATTTCAAATCCCATATCATGCTCAAGTAGTCGTTGCTTCAATCCTTCTAACTGAATTTGTGCGATCGCATGAATTTGCTCACGTTGCAGTGGATGGAAGACAACGACATCATCAACGCGATTAATAAATTCGGGCCTAAAATGCTGGGCAACAATCTCCATCACCGCTAATTTCATCTCATCATAATGTTCATCACCTGCCAATTCTTGAATGACATTTGAACCTAAGTTCGACGTCATCACAATAACGGTATTTCTAAAATCAACAGTACGTCCTTGACCATCTGTTAAACGACCATCGTCCAAAACCTGCAATAAGATATTGAAGACATCTTGATGGGCTTTTTCGACTTCATCCAACAAAATAACCGAATACGGCTTGCGACGTACGGCCTCAGTTAAATAGCCCCCTTCTTCATAGCCAACATAACCCGGGGGTGCACCGACCAATCTAGCAACAGAATGTTTTTCCATAAACTCAGACATATCGATTCGAACCATCGACTCTTCAGTATCAAATAAAAATGTTGCTAATGCCTTACATAATTCTGTTTTACCAACCCCTGTTGGTCCAAGAAATAAGAATGAACCATTAGGTCTATTAGGATCTGACAGTCCTGCTCTTGAGCGCCGTATTGCATTAGATACCGAAGTTACCGCTTCTTGTTGACCTACAACACGTTGATGCAGGGCCTCATCCATCTTCAATAATTTATCTCGCTCACCTTCCAGCATTTTTGCGACTGGAATACCCGTCCATTTAGAGACAACTTCTGCAATTTCTTCTTCCCCCACTTTATTACGAAGCAATGTAAAGTCCTGTGTTTCAGCATCTGCTGCCATTTCTAACTGCTTCTCAAGCTCTGGAATCGTGCCATATTGCAATTCTGACATTTTGGTTAAATCACCATTACGGTTAGCGGCTTCTAACTCCATCCGCGCTTTTTCCAAGTTACCTTTGATATCCTGACTGCCATGCATCATGGCTTTTTCTGATTTCCAGATTTCTTCTAAGTCTGCTGAGTCACGTTCAAGTGCTGAAATTTCATCTTCCAATGTTTTGAGTCGTTTTTTAGAAGCATCATCTGATTCTTTTTTAAGCGCTATCTGTTCAATTTTCAATTGAATTAAACGACGATCCATCCTATCCATTGACTCTGGCTTAGAATCCATCTCCATTCGGATGCGACTGGCCGCCTCATCAATCAAGTCAATTGCTTTATCAGGCAGCATCCGATCGCTAATATAACGATGAGATAAGGTTGCGGCTGCCACAATGGCTGGATCAGTTATATCTACATTATGGTGTACTTCATAGCGCTCACTAAGACCACGCAGGATTCCGATGGTGTCTTCTACACTCGGTTCGCCTACTAACACTTTCTGGAAGCGTCTTTCTAAAGCAGCATCTTTCTCAACATACTGCCTATATTCATCCAATGTTGTCGCACCAATACAATGTAACTCACCTCTAGCTAGGGCTGGTTTTAGCATATTCCCAGCATCCATAGAGCCTTCAGCCTTACCTGCGCCGACCATGGTGTGTATTTCATCAATAAATAAAATGATCTGGCCTTCTTGTTTAGACAGATCTTTGAGTACTGCTTTTAAGCGCTCTTCAAATTCACCACGGTATTTAGCACCCGCAATTAATGCACCCATATCCAGTGATAATAGCCTTTTATGCTTCATACCTTCTGGCACTTCGCCATTGACTATGCGTTGCGCTAAGCCTTCAGCAATGGCTGTTTTACCGACGCCTGGCTCACCAATTAAAACTGGATTGTTTTTCGTTCTCCGTTGTAAGACTTGAATAGTCCGACGAATTTCATCATCACGACCTATCACGGGATCCAACTTGCCATTTTCAGCTCGTTCGGTCAGATCAATAGTGTATTTTTCTAATGCCTGTCGTTGTTCTTCGGCATTTTGATCTTGCACGTTTTCTCCTCCACGTATTTTATCGATCATGTCATTAATTTTTTGCTTGTTACCGCCATGCTTACGCAATAACTCACCATAATTATTTTTATCAGCCGCTAGTGCTAAAATAAATAATTCACTTGAAACGTATTGATCATTACGTTTTTGAGCCAACTTCTCTGTTTGGTTTAGCAAACCACTTAATTCATTTGAAATATGTAACTCGCCTGAACCACCTTCCACTTTTGGCAGGCGCGCTAATTGCTGTTCCAACTCGGCTTGGTAAGAAACGACATTGACACCTGACTGTGCCAATAATGGCTTCACTGTGCCAGCTGTCTGCTGCAGTAAAGCGAGCATCAAGTGTACTGGCTCAATAAACTGATTATCGTGAGCCACTGATAAACTTTGAGCTTCGGCAAACGCTTCTTGAAATTTACTGGTTAATTTTTCAAACTGCATCCGTAGATCCCCTTAAATATGTACGTGATCTATAGATGGGGTAGATTCTGAGTAAATCAAGTAATGGTACTTATGACTCGCTGTTTTCTATACGTTCAATAATAGCTGAAACATCATTGACACAAGCTTTAAGCTGGTCAATTTCACACTGCAACGTTGGTGCAATAGTAAGCACCACATTACCTGGGACAAAAGGCGCCAAAGCAACGCTTCCCTCAACAGCAACACCATCAATCCGAACAGGATATATATTGGCTTGAGTTCGTGAAGCTAGATAGGCAAACCCTGCCTTTAATTTTCTGGGTGGATCGGTATCCAAATGAATTTTTCCATGAGGGAATACGGCTATCACTTCACCTCCATTCAAAGCTCGTAAAGCTTGCCTTAATGCCTTCCCAGGTTTAGTAGAGCGATCGACCGGAATACAGCCCGACATTCTAAAAAGCCACTTTAAAACGGGCTTTTCATACTCTTCTCTTGCAATTAAAAAACGCAATGGCCGCTTACTGGCCGCAATCAATAGGAATGGGTCTAATCCAGAAACATGATTTGCCACCACAATAGCAGGCCCGCTCTCTGGTAAAGGTATAACCGTCGGTGGTAAATGATGAATATGGCGACACATCAACCGAACTAAACCATCTAGCCAATTTGCATACCTCGATGCCCCCCAATCAATGACCACTGCCTTGTGGCTTGCATAAACCAATATGAAAATCGCCAATAGGATAAGAATGGTGATTGTTTCAAACATAGTTAGATTTCGAAAGGTGTCGGGTCACCACTACCGAAACGTACCACTTCAGGAATATCATCAATAAATTCAACTACAGTGGTGGGTTCACTGCCACAAAAGTCGCCATCAATGACTAAGTCGACTTGCCTACCAATACGATCAACAATATCGATAGCGTCCGTCATCGTGACATCTTCACCTGGCATGATTAGCGTTGAACTCATGAGTGGCTCGTTGAGTTCTTCCAGCAAAGCCAAGGCGATTTTATTATCGGGAATACGCAAGCCTATTGTTTTACGCTTAGCATGTTGTAACCGTCGTGGTACTTCTTTAGTGGCGGGGAGAATAAATGTGTAAGCGCCTGGCGTATGAACCTTTATGATTCTATACATCGCATTATTGAGTAAGGCATAAGTCGAGATTTCTGATAAGTCACGACACACTAAAGTGAAATTGTGTTCGTCATCGAGTTCTCGGATACGACGAATTTTTGCCATCGCCGATTTATCACCAATTTGGCAGCCTAAGGCATAACCAGAATCCGTGGGATAAACAATCAAGCCACCTTTACGTAAAATTTGGCATGCTTGTGTAATCAACCTTTTTTGAGGGTTTACCGGGTGGATATGAAAAAGCTGGCTCATCGCGGCTTTACCTATGTCTTCAGACCAAAATATCAGCAGCAATCATACACAAGTCAGCACTAAACTGCTTAAAACTGATTTAAGAACGCCAACTAAACCAGATTGGAGTGACACTATTAGGCATACTATTTAAACGACCTAATTCCACCCAAGTGTTATCAGGCGAGTGAAAGTCTGATCCACAAGATGCAAATAACTCAAAGTCATTAGCTAATGAAGCTAACCGCTTTATCTCTTCAGGATGCTGGCGCCCAGAAATGACTTCTATACCTACTCCACCCAGTTCTTTAAATTCTGTGAGCAGTCGTCGCAATTTGGTCGCCGTCATTTTATAACGCGCTGGATGAGCGATGACAGCCTGACCACCAGCCTGAATGATCCAGCTTACGGCGTTCTCTAAACTCGCCCACTGGCCAGGCACATAACCTGGTTTGTTTCTCACCATAAAACGTTTAAATACATCATTGATATCTTTGGCATGACCTGCGTTTACCAAAAACTTAGCAAAATGCAGGCGCCCTAACATGACTTTTGAAGCATAAATACTAGCTCCTTCTAATGCCCCCTCGATGCCCGCTTTTTGTAAACGACGTGCAATCTCCTCAGCCCGGCCAACGCGATAATCGCGTATTGTTTTCAAACCCTGCTGCAGTTCTAGTTGCTGTGGATCTATGCGTAAGCCAAGGATATGGACTGTATTGCTACCCCATGAAACAGATATTTCAACACCGGAGACCAAGTCGAGTGGCATCTCTTTTGCTGCATTGGCTGCCAAAGCAATACCTTCTGTGCCATCGTGGTCGGTCAGTGCTAATACATCAACACCTTTATCAACCGCTCTTTTTACTAAGTTTGTCGGGCTCAATGATCCATCAGAAACATTGGAGTGTGAGTGGAGGTCATAACAAGTCATAGATAACATTTTACGTTAGAATACCGACTATTACTTGAGAACTACCCAATACCATGAAGCTATTTTTTGATTTTTTACCTATTGTCCTGTTTTTCGTCGCCTATAAATTTGGTGGTGGTATCTATCATTGGAATGGTCAGGAATATGATATTGCAGGCATTTATGTTGCCACTGCGGTAATGATTGTGGCTAGCATAGTACAAGTCAGTTTTAGCTGGTTTCGTCATGGCACAGTCGAAAAATCACATCTCATTACATTAGGCCTGGTGCTCGTTTTAGGGGGCGCTACCCTTTGGTTGCAAAACCCTGATTTTATAAAATGGAAACCAACAGCCGTTAATTGGCTATTTGCTTTTGCCTTTTTGTTTGCACATCTCTTTACAGACAAGTCATTACTTGAACGAATGATGGCTGAACATATTCAATTGCCCACCACTGTTTGGTCACGTTTAAATAACGCTTGGGTGATATTTTTCCTTGGCTCCGGCGCAGCCAACCTGTATGTGGCATTTAATTTTGATGAAGCAACATGGGTTAACTTTAAGCTATTTGGCCTATTAGGCTTAACTATTTTATTTGTGATTGGCCAATCCTTATATCTCGCTCGTCATGCCATAGAAATGCCTAATAATGAGAATGCACCTTCTTCGAATAAGGATCTTTAAATGCTTTATGCCATTATCAGCGAAGATATTGAAAACAGCTTAACTTTGCGTCTTGAGGCTCGACCTGCTCACGTGCAAAGGCTGAATGACTTAAAGGACCAAGGTCGACTTGTTTTAGCCGGGCCTCATCCAGCAATAGACAGCGATGATCCCGGCAATGCCGGCTTTACTGGAAGCCTTATTGTTGCCGAGTTTTCCAATCTCATCGAAGCACAAGATTGGGCCGATTCTGATCCCTATATCACTGCTGGTGCCTACCAAAAAGTCACTGTTAAACCTTTCAAAAAAGTACTGCCATGACAACAATAGAAGCACAACTTAGGGATGCACTCACAACACTGAATCCAAGCCAGCTTAATATTACTGATGATAGTGCTGAACATGCAGGCCATGCTGGTAATACTGGTGGTAGTCATTTCACCATAACCATCGTCAGTGATATTTTTGAAGGCTTATCACTTATAAAAAGACACAGACTTGTTAACAACGCTGCAGCAGACCTACTCCGTCAAGATATTCATGCACTGAGTATTAAAGCTAAAACAACCAGCGAATATGAGTCCAACTTAAGCTAAATAAAATGGCAGATGCTCTCGACAGTCGTTCAAAGAATATAGCCTTTCTTAAGCAGCTTGAAGAACAGCGATTAAAAAAAACTTGCAAGCTTGTTATTGACCTTCGAGGTAAAGTCGCTGGAGAATGCCAAGCCTATTCCTTTGGTGGTCTAACACACTTTCTTGATGACCGCGCTTATATTTTAGCCAAACAACTACTAGTCAGGTTCAATGGTCAATATACCGTTGGCGTTTATGAGGCTTTAATTAAAGCAATAAAGGTACTTAATCAAAACACGACAATCACACCGCAGCAAGCAACAAAACAAGCTGTGTTAAATCAAGATAGAGAACATGTTCAATTAATTGCTTTAGATCAGCAGTTTAAACGAAAACAATCACGCATTGTCCACACCACAGCAGTGGAAATCAGACTTGATGATATGCGCTATAACGGTGTCACTCTTGATATTGCACCAGGCGCCATTCGGATGAGTACAAGACGTGTCTATACACTGGAACAAAATGACGTTGTCTCTGTCACTTTTCCAGATATCTCATTACCCGATGAGCCGAGTTTGCCAGATGATATCCCCTATAAGATTGTCAAAATCACGCATGATGATAGGCGCTCACAGATTATTCTAGTACTTGATGGAACGGCTAAACCCGAAATAGAGCAATGGTGGGCAACATGGGTAGAACAACAGCATTCTTTTGCCCATATTGATGTAGAGCATCAACTTCTCAATCTTATCAGCGATTTTTATTTACGCATAGCTAGTCAAAACACACAGAAACCGTTGCTTTGGCTAAGTCACCTAAATGATCAAAACCCAATTAAAGTTATCAATCAAAGTAAATCTGCTGAAAAAGTTTTCTCACCACTCTATAAGCGTTCAGGCCATATTGATTTTTCTCTACTTCCACTGTCTCAAGCCATTAACTCCGATGAACGACAATATCTAGCTCTGATATATGCTGACGAGAACATCTCACAAAGCCAGTTTATTGCTTACGATGATAAAGACAATATAAGGCAAGCGTTACATATTATCGATCAACACCCAACCCGCTTATTTTTAGTCGAAACGCAGCAACAAGAAATTGATATTGACTACTTTAAAACTGATTTTGAAGGGCTTCCTGAAAATAGTAGTACTGAAATTTTTCGACAAAAACTTGCTGCCATCTCAAACTTAGTAACAATCTCAGATATTACTGAATCCTGTCAGCAATTGAATGGCAAGGTAGATAAACAAGTTGAAATACAAGCCACTGTTAATACCGATCCTGTGCTGGGTGATCTACCTAAACCTTCAATATTGTCACAAAGTATTACTCGTAAAAGCCCACGCTTTTTAATTAAAACTGATGTCCTTGTTCACTTAGTTGATCAGCGCTTTACTATTAGAAGCAACAATATTTCTGAAACAGGGATGTCTGTCACCCTGCCAGGAAATATTGATGTAAAAGTCGGGACTCCAATTAGAGTCAATTTCGTTCGTTGGCAAAACCAAACTAAAAAATTCAAGCTTGATGCTGTTCCATTCCTTATCCGTAACCGACAATATTGGCAAGGAGAAACCAGTCTGGGGTTGGAAAGAAACATTTTTTCTTGTGGTGAAAAAGTGAATACTTTTTTCAGCAATGCAATTGAACAAAATAAAGAACAGCTGGCAATTGATAATAATGATCAGCTTATCAATCTATCGTCAAAAATATTGGGTTTCCAATTACCGAATAGCCTTAGTAGCATCCCATTTTTCTTGGCAAAAGCTCAATCAAGTACTTATTTAGTACAAGCTGTTGCAACAACCCAGAAAAATAACGCTTCTGAAGATGAAGCGCTATGGCAAATGTTAAACCAACAAGCAAAAGCGATGTCCGAGATACTCAACAACGCCCCTGATGATGCATTTTCCAGCGCCAATTTTGCTCTCTATTGCTATCTTGACTCAACAAATAATTGGATCATTCACAATAGCCATGACTTCACATCTCCTCTGCAAAAGTCACTATTTATCAATCGGGCATTATTAGCTAAGCAACAACGTTTTTTTCACTGTTCTTTATCTGCTATTAAATCCAATACTTTTAGACAAGAATCGGACTTAGATGAACAATTGTCGATTTTCAGACGCCATACGCCAAATACTGTCCGACAAATAAGAGAGACGATTCAAAGTCTATTTGCTGTAGGCGAACTCACCGATATTACGACGATTATTTCAAACGGTTTACAGCAAAAAACGCACTAACTTACGCTGCAACCATCATCTTATCGATTAAGACCGAACCCACAATGGTATTTCCACGTTGTTCAAGGTCATTACCAATCTCCTGGATACCTAAAAACATCTCTCTCAAATTACTGGCAATGGTAAATTCATCAATAGCATATTGAATTTCGCCATTCTCTACCCAAAATCCTGCAGCGCCTTGCGAATAATCACCCGTCACAATGTTGATGCCCATACCCATTGTTTCGCTAATCAAAATACCTTTATCCATTTCCCTTAACATAGCGGCAAAATCCAAGTCACCACTTTCAACAGTCAAATTATGTACACCACCAGCATTGGCCGTGGTCTTCATATTTAACTTCCGTGCCGAATAGCTATCCAACACATAACCTTGGAGCACACCATCACGAACAATATCTCTGGCTTGCGTTGCAACGCCTTCGCTATCAAATGCTGAACTGCCAAGGCCTTTTAATAAATAAGGTTGCTCGTGTATATGCACAAATTCGGGGAAAATTTGTTTCCCCAAATGGTCTAGTAGAAAAGAAGATTTTCGATATAAGGCATTACCATTAATAGCCGAGGTCAACTGGCCAAATAAAGAAGGGGCGATATCGGCTGCGAAAATGACCGGATAGCTACCTGTTGCTATTGGTTTCGCATCTAGGCGGCTCAATGTGTTTTTTGCGGCACGTTGGCCTACGGATGCTGCCTCTTCTAGGTCTTGGGCATCGCGAGCAACACTATACCAATAATCTCGTTGCATACCTTTATCATCTTGGCTAATTAAGGAACAAGAAATACTATGCCTTGTCCCTTTACTACTGCCAATAAAACCGTGACTATTAGCATAAACACGGCCACCTTGATGACTCGAAACACTGGCACCCTCGGAATTGCTAATTCGCTTATCCGTTTCAAAACCCGTTTGTTCACACTCAGTTGCAACTTCTATGGCCTGTTCAGCATTAAGGTCCCACTGATGATAAGTTGATAAATCAGGGAACTGTGTTGCCATTAATGCTGCATCAGCTAAACCTGCGTACTCATCTGCTTGCGTATGTTTCGCTATACCACAAGCCGCTGTAACTGCATCGACAATAGCTTGTTCTGACAAATCAGAAGTACTCGCTGAAGCTTTGCTTTGCCCAAAATAGACTGTTAAACCTAAACTCGTGTCATTATTGTGCTCTAGGGTTTCGATATCGCCCTGTCTTACTGTGACTGATAATCCCTTACTGTGATTCACACCTGCTTCTGCAGCACTAGCTCCCTGTTTTTTTGCTTCTTCTAATGCTATTTCTGCTGCACATTGCAGTGCCGAGTTATCAAAGTTATTACTCATCTTGCTTGAAAAACCTCTTAAATTTGAACTGGATTATTAGTGTTTTTTACAGATAGGACAATCAGGATCTTGTCGTAAACGTAACTCGCGCCATGTCATGGTGGTAGCATCTAGAATTAATAATCGACCCGCTAAACTTGTTCCTGTCTCCACGATAAGTTTGACTGTTTCGACAGCTTGAACGCTACCAATGATACCAAGCAATGGTGATAATACACCCGTTTCAGAACAACTTTGTTCTAACTCACCTTTATTCTTATAGACACACTGATAACAAGCACTTCCTTGTTGCCTAGGATCATAAACTGTGACTTGACCTTCCATTCTAATAGCAGCGCCCGACACCAAGGGCGTATCCACTTGTTGGGTCACTTCATTCAATAAAAAACGACTCAAAAAATTATCGGTGCAATCTACAACCACATCCACTTTTTTGGCTAGGTCTTCTAGTTCAGAACGCTCAAGTCGGCTTTCAATCGTGGTTAGCTGACACTCTGCATTGATCGCTAAAATACTTTCGGCTGCTGATAGCACTTTTGGCTTAGCCAGATCATTTTCACCATGAATAATCTGTCTTTGTAAATTAGACAATTCGACAGCATCATCGTCAACCAAGGTTAACTGACCAATACCAGATGAAGCTAAGTACAAAGCAACGGGGGAGCCCAAGCCACCCAAACCAATAATGGCAACATGGCTATCTAATAATTTTTGTTGGCCCGCGAAGTCTATTTGTGACAGTGATAACTGTCGGCTATAACGCAGCAACTGATCATCATTCATTGGAAATCACTTTGAAATTTGTTGAGCTATTATACCGCCAGTTGTCCAGCTGTAACCCTATCATTTTCACCAAAGTCTTGATAACACTCTACCTGTGCAAACCCAGCTTGTTGAAAAAGCAATTTAACAGATTCAGCTTGTGTATATCCGTGCTCAATTAATAGCCATCCCATTGGTTTTAATGTTGTTTGAGCTTGAGCAATAATCTTGCGTATATCGTCAAGGCCATCAATACCCGATGCTAGAGCCTGTATGGGTTCAAAGGCCACATCGCCCTGTTTGAGATGAGGGTCATCTTGCTCAATATAAGGCGGGTTACTCACAATCATATCCAGTGAGCTGGCTTTAATGGCAGCTAACCAGTTTCCCTGCCAAAATAAAACATTATTAATTTGATTGCTTTTGGCATTGTATTGGGCAATTTTTAAAGCTTCAGCTGAATAATCACATGCAAAAAAAATACTTTCTGGACTGTCAGAGGCTAGGGATAGCGCTATCGCACCTGTCCCCGTACCTAAATCGGCAACAAGCATACCCTTTGTCATTTTAGCCAGTGCCTGCATCACCAAGACTTCACTATCCGGTCTTGGGATTAAGGTATCTTTTGTGACCTTTAAATCCAAAGTCCAAAAGCCTCGCTGCTGAATCAAATGGGCAATAGGTACGCCCTTTTTACGTAAGTCGGTTAACTTTTTAAAATTACTTAATTGTTGAGATGTTAGCGCTTTTTCTGGCCAAGTATGAATATAACTTAATTGGCATTGTAAAACATGGCAAAGTAACACGTGGCTATCTATTTCAGGACTGTCACTGTGTACAAAAGTATCGGCAGCATCAGTCAATGCCTGTTTTATCGTGGTCATTTAGGCATCAAATGAAGAGTAAAATAGCTAAGATAATAACGGCTAGACCTAAGCCCATCACAACACGATCCAATTTTAAGATTCGCGATTCTAATTGTTCCACCTGTTCTTTCGCTGCAGCACTTTGTTTTTGCAACTCTTGTTCCATTTGCAACGTCACTTGGGGTGCAATCAAAGCGGCGAGCGAATTGTCTATGTATTGTTCTGCTGCTTTCATCGCTTCTTGCTGAACTTCGCCTGCAATCCGTTGCTGAACAGCTGCTTCCTGCTGACTCAACAAAGTTTCTACTTGTTGGTTTATGTTTATATTGGCAGTGGCAGCTTCAATAGCTTGTGGTAAACGCTGTTCAATGACGTCATTAGCAGCCTGTTCTGTAGATGATTGTATGTTATCCAAGTTTGCTTGCATTGCTTCTGATATCAACTGCTGTGAAACGGAAGGCAGTAAAACATTTAACTCTTTTTGAATCTTTCCTGTCAGGCTGTTTTCCACTGCCTCTGTTACATTCTTACGGCTAACCTCTTCAGCTAATTGCCTAAAGTCATCCTGCATTTTAAGCATTAGTTTTTGTTCGATAAGTTCGACCACTTTTTCAGTCATAAGGGACTTATCGGCAACAGGTGTCGTGTTTTCAGTTGCTACTTGCGGTTTTTCTGGCGCATTAATTTCATTGGTTTTTTGAATAATATTGGCTACAGTACTTGGTTCTGGTGGTTTAGACAGTATCTCCATCGCACCAGCCGCTTTAGCACTCGTGATATCTATTTCAGCACTATTCCCACTACATATAACAATCGGGATATCAGCAAAACCATCTATCATCTTGATCTGCTTGGTTGCTGAAATGCCATCCATGCTAACCATCATCAGATCCATAAAAATAATATTGGGCTTGTCATCAGTCGTTTTTAGGTAAGATAAAGCCTCTTCTGCACTGGCAAATTCAGTCACATCAAACTCATGTACCAAAATCGCTTTTTTGAGCGACATCCTTGCAACACGCGAGTCATCAACCACCAAAGCTCTCTTTTGCACCACCAACCTCCTTTTCCTCAGCCTATACGATAAGCATCAAGACTGACTTTCATTACTTTATTACCCAGCATGACGACCTCACCCTTATAGCGTTGCGCCATATCGCTAGCAAATTCGAAAAAATAAGTTCTTTGTATTTGCATACGTCCTTGTTTATTACGCTTTAACCGAATTTTTTTCCATGCTACGGTATCATTTAAAAAGGTCAAACCTATCTTTTCACAATTCTGTCTCGCTGTGGTAATGGCACGTTCAGCAACGCCCCGGCTATCCCACCAAAACCAAACAAGGCCAAATAATAATAACAAGGTCAGGCCATTATCAATCATGATAAGTCGCCAGCCATCGCCTGAATAACTGCAAGTGCTGCAACGGCAGCAGTTTCAGTACGCAATATTCTCGGGCCAAATTGAACGGCTTGAAAGCCAGCTGAGACCGCACTCGTTAACTCTGATTCACTCAGTCCTCCCTCGGGACCGATAAGCAGGTTAACCTCTCCCTTTATCTCAACATCGTTAAATCCAGTATCAGCTACAGGATCTAATACAAAGTTTGATTGGCCTTCTGTTAACGAAAGCGCATCAAATGCTGTTATATCAGTTACCTCAGGCAAGCTACTGCGACCACTTTGTTCACATGCACTAATCACTACCCCACGCCAATGCGCCAATTTTTTTTCAGCTCTACCCCCCGAAAGCGACACATTACAGCGTTCTGCCATTACAGGAACAATACGCTGCACGCCTAATTCAACCGCTTTTTGTATCGTATAATCCATGCGTTCACCACGTGAGATCCCTTGCATCAAGGTACATTTTAATGGTGACTCATTATTTGTTTTGTTTTCACTTAACAAGCGTATTGTCGACTCTCGTTTGCTTACATCTACTAATTCGGCCGAAAATTCTCTGCCTTGCCCATCAAATACCATCAACTGATCATTTGTTTTAAGCCGTAACACTTGTACCGCATGTCTGTGTGCTGCTGTCGGCAATAAAATAACATCGTCAATATTGGTTAAACCTGGGCAATAAAATCGAGAGATCCGCATTTCGGCTAGTCATTTAATAATTATGATGAGAGCAGTTTACCTTGTGTCAGCCTATTTTCCATAATGACTTTTTAGAGTTGTTATACTCAAGTCTATGAATGTAGATATCGAACAAATCAAGAAAATCATCATTTCTGCTAGTAAAGATATTTTATTACCTAGCTTCAATGAAGTATCAAAACGCTACAAGGCTGATGGCAGTATTGTGACTGAAGCAGATCTTGCTATGCAGCAAGCTTTAATCGATACTTTAAGACAGCGTTATCCTTCTATCGGTTTTTTAGGAGAAGAGATGACGCCAGAACAACAGCAAGGACTTCTTGATTCTGAACAACCATTATGGTGTGTCGATCCCATAGATGGTACTAGTAATTACAGTGCTGGTTTGCCTTATTTTTGTGTTTCTTTAGCTTTAATCGTAAACAAAAGTATTGTTTTAGGCATTATTTATGACCCCATTCGTGATGAATGCTTTAGTGCTCGACAAGGTTGTGGTGCTTATTTAAATGACCAGCTCTTAACTGCTCAATCTACTCACCTTAACCTTGAGCAATCCATCGCTTTGATTGATTTTAAGCGGTTACCCAATGACATGGCTGCCAAATTGGTGACCGATAAACCTTATAGCTCCCAACGCAGTCTTGGCTCCATAGCCTTAGAGTTATGTTGGTTAGCAGCAGGGCGTAGTCACGTTTATCTGCATGCAAAACAACAGTTATGGGACTACGCTGCAGCCTATGTCATTTTAAATGAAGTGAATGCCCATGCATCAACATTAAGTGGGCAGGATATTTTCGATGGTAGCTTGCAGTCGAAGTCGACTGTTGCCGCTTCTAATAAAGCGCTTTACACACAGTGGATTAATTACCTTAATACAATCATGTAGTGACACTGTGACTGAATCACTAATTTATCCAGATTGGCCTACACCTGATTGCGTAAAAGCAGTTTCGACTACGCGTATAGGTGGATTTAGCCTTCCTCCTTACGACTCTTTCAATTTAGCGACTCATGTTGAAGACAATCCTGTTGTTGTCAAAAAAAACCGTGATTATTTAGTGCAAATAGCCCAATTACCTGAACAAGCGAGATGGCTTGATCAAGTTCATAGTAATAAAGTAATTACTAGTCCGGGGTGGCATGAAGGCGTTCAAGCTGATGCCATGGTTAGTACTGTACCTAACCATGTCTGCAGTATTATGACTGCAGACTGTCTACCCATTTTATTATGTAATAAACAGGGTACCTCAGTAGCGGCTATTCATGCTGGCTGGCGTGGTTTAGCTTCTGGCATCATCGAGGAAACACTGTTACGCTTCCCTGATGACCCTTCAAATATCATTGCATGGTTAGGGCCGGCAATCGGGCCAGAACAATTTGAGGTTGGACATGATGTTTATGATGCATTTTCCGCACCTTACTTTGATCGTGATGAAGCCTTTATTAAAAGGGATGCTGATCATTATTTCACCAATATTTTTCAGCTGGCAAGACAACAACTAAATCACCTCGGTATCACAACAATATCAGGCGGAGAACATTGCACGAAATCAATGTCAGACCAGTTTTTTTCCTATCGTAAAAATAATGTTACGGGCAGAATGGCTACTCTCATCTGGATTACAAACGAATAACACACGCCAAGTCAGCAACAAATTAAGGTATGATCTGCTGATTAACTTGTTTGCAAGTACCTTATGGAATTATTAATCTGGATCATTGTTTTTAGCCTACTAGGCGGTATTGTCAGCGTTGTGCTGGCATCCAGTTTTCTGCTTTTATCTGAAAACACGCGTAATGTGACAGTACCTCATCTAGTAAGCTTCGCCATCGGCGCTTTGTTGGGGGCTTCATTTCTTGGCTTAATTCCACATGCGCTAGAACATGAATATGCTGTTGACCCGCATGATATTGGATTGACATTGTTATTAGGTTTGTTGAGCTTCTTTTTACTAGAAAAATTAGTGCTATGGCGCCATTGCCATCACGATCATTGTGATGTCCACGCCCCAGAAGAACACCAAAATAAGCAGAAAGACAATCGTAATAAAGCAGCTGGGACTTTAATTTTAGTCGGAGACACCATCCATAATTTTGTCGATGGTATTTTAATCACAGCCGCATTTATGACTGATATTCACCTTGGTATCGTTACCGCTTTAGCGATTGCAGCGCATGAAATCCCACAAGAATTAGGCGATTTTGTCATCTTATTGCATAGTGGCTTTAATCGAAAAAAAGCACTTTATTACAATATATTAGCTAGCCTTGGCACCGTTGTAGGTGCACTACTGGCCTATTTTGCCCTGAGTGATATGCAACACCTGCTGCCCTATATTCTAGTTATCGCAGCATCCAGTTTTATCTATATTGCCGTTGCAGATTTAATTCCTGGCTTGCATGATAAGGTGAAGCCTTCAGAGACTTTGCAACAAATCAGTTTGATTGCTGCCGGCACTCTATTCATTTTTATTGCTCATAGCTCATTGCACTAAAATATATGCAACATGCCGTTAACAAAATTTTGATTATCGGGCCATCCTGGGTAGGCGACATGGTGATGGCACAATCATTATTTATTGCGTTAAAAGAACAAAACCCCTCTGTTATTATTGATGTTTTAGCGCTCGCCTGGACTAAGCCACTTCTTGACCGAATGCCCGAGGTAAATCAATCTATCACCATGCCGATAAGCCACGGACATTTTGCATGGTCAATGAGAAAAGAGCTGGGAATACAATTACGAGAAGAGCAATACGACCAATCTATCGTTCTCGCTAACTCATGGAAATCTGCTTTAATCCCTTGGTTTGCCAAAATCCCCATTAGAACAGGCTGGCTCGGAGAAATGCGCTATGGCTTATTGAATGACTTTCGTAGACTGGATAAACAGGCATTACCTCTGATGGTCCAGCGTTTTGTATCACTGGCATATCCAGCACAAGATGCTAATAAAATACCCAAATATACAGCACCATTCATGGTCGCAAAGCCAACTGCTTTCTCTCAACTCCCGACATTAAATGAAGGACAAAAACGCTTAATTTTATGTCCTGGTGCAGAATTTGGCGCAGCTAAACAATGGCCAAGTAGCCACTATGCAGAATTGGCACAATCTTTTTTAGAAAAAAACTGGCAAGTACTCATCCTTGGCTCTCCTGCCGATGAAGAAACCGGTGAAGAAATAGTTAATCACATTACAGCAGAACAAAAACTGGGGGTTAGCAATCTCTGTGGGAAAACACAACTACAGGATGCCATTGATCTTCTCGCTACTGCAGATTACGTTGTTTCTAATGATTCAGGTTTAATGCATATTGCTGCTGCATTACAAAAACCACTCATCGCGATATATGGCCCGACATCACCCAAATTTACACCGCCACTATCCGCCAATGCCCAAATCATTCAAAAAGAGGTCGACTGTGGCCCTTGTTTTCAGCGAGAATGCCCCGAGAAGCATCATAAATGTATGAAGACTATAGAAAGTGAACAGATTATGCAGTTAATTAAGGATAAGGACTAAAGATAACCTGATTATGGACCATCAGCCTGAAAACCTATTGAGTAACCTGCCTATTATTCGCATCTACACTGCGTTCACTAGTTTGATACTGTCCATATTTGCTTTTTACAGTGATGACCTGATTAATAGCGATGGCATCATGTACTTACATATGGCCCAGGCTTTTCTTGATGGTGGGCTAAGCGCCACACAACAAATTTATGATTGGCCTTTTTTCTCGATTTTAATCGCAGGCTTTCATACGATCAGTTCACTCCCCCTCGAACTGAGTGCAGCCATTATTAACAGCGGCTTATTCGTTTTACTCACCGACGCTCTATTGCTGATCAGCAGTAGGCTAGTGAATAATCACACGCAGTTGATTTTGGCCGCTATTCTCATTCTAAGCTTTTACCCAATTAATGAGTACCGTGATTTTATTATCCGAGATATTGGTTACTGGGCATTCTGTAGTCTTGCACTTTACCAGTTTATTAAATTCATAGAACGACCTCGGTTGAGCTCATCATCAGGATGGCAAGTCGCTATTCTGACAGCTATTTTATTTCGGATTGAAGGCATAGTCATTTTACTTGCACTACCTTTATACACCTTCTTTATCTACAGGCCGATTATTGCTTTCAAACATACTCTTCACCTGTTTTACCTTTTCATATTAGGGTTTATCACCGTCACTACCATCTTTATTGGTAAATCGGGGCTCGAAACAGCCTTTGGTAAGTTAACTTCTGTATCCTCCTATATCAACTTTGAACGAGTCTTAAACCGGCTTGATAAAAAAAGTGATATTTTGGCCTCTCAGGTTCTTAACCAGTATTCTGATGAATACAGTTCAATGGTTTTAATAGCTGGCTTGTTATTCATGTTGCTATTTAAGGTCGTCAAGGCATTTTCGTTTTCTTATATTGCTTTATCAATAATCGGTATTTGGCGCGAAAAAAGGCTGTTCATCAACTCCATCCAGCCACTCTTAATCTACTTTATTACTATTAATATTCTCATCCTAACGACATTTTTATTTAAACGTTATTTTATTAGTAGTCGCTATGCAGTTATAACTCTAATTGGCCTGTTTTTAGTCTTTTTGCCTATTATCACTCAAATGATGGAACGCATCTGGTTGCAAAAAAATAAATTCTTGTCCGCATTTATAGCCTTATTAATTACAGCTAGTCTTATCGATAGTTATAATCAGTCAACTAGTAAAACCTATATAAAAGATGCCGCGCACTGGGCTAGTAATAATTTGCCTGTCAATAGTTTCATACTGACAGACGATCAGTTTCTTAATTATTATTTTCATACTCTTTCTCCCAGAGCGACATTATGCGTTGGCCCTATCTACCAAAAACCAAAAGAAATTGATTATCGTGGTGTTACCGTTAAGCAGCAACAGGAATGTAAGCCTTATATAAAACAGGGCTATCAAGCTTTTGACTATTTAGTTGTCGTTATAAAACATGAACACAAACGACTCAGAACATTTCTTGCCACTACTAACCTTGAACTTTTATTTGAAAGTAAAGATAATCGTGAAAATAAAGCAGCTGTTTATAAAATTATCAAGGTAAGAAAATAATAAATGAATGAGTTTTTTGGACCTCATTGGCAGAGTATTCTAGAAAGCAATAAGCTGACTAGTTTCGATGACTTTTGGTCTCTAACAACGCCCTGGTTTGAAGAGCCCAATTTTAGAAGGGGTGGCTGGAGTGGTGTCACAACCGTTTCAATACAAAATAATAAACAACAACGAACATTGTTTGTGAAACGCCAGGAAAACCACACTACTCGAACGTGGAGCCATCCCATAAAAGGCATACCCACATTTAAAAAAGAATTTCAAAACCTGCAACGTTTTCAGCAGTATGGCATACCGACACTAAATCTTGCTTTTTTCGGTAGTCGCCAACAGGGAAATGGTCAACAAGCAATATTTGTGACTGAAGAGCTAACGGGTTATCAGCCTATGGATACAGCTGTGCGGGACTTAACCCAACAGCAGCGTCGACATCTTTTAACAGCCGTTGCAAAAGTCGCTTATAAAATGCATCTACATCATCTACAACATAATTGTTTTTATCCAAAACATATTTTTGTAAAACAACAAGCCGACACTTGGTCGGTTAAGATTATTGACTTGGAAAAAACAAAACTAACGCTAACGCGACAGGCGGCAACAGTTCGTGATTTAGCAACTTTATCTAGACATAGCCCTAAAGCATCATTTCGGGAGCAGCTATATTTCTTAAAAGTATATTTTGATGAGGAAAAGCTATCTAAAACCTCAAAACGGTTAATAAAACTTATACAGAGAAAAATTAATGCTAAAAATCATAACTAGTCCTTATTTATTGTCATTATTAATAAACACAGGCTTAATATTTTGTTGATAACTTATTCACTATATCTACTGATATGATTAAAGCATTTATTAGCACAGTTTACAGAGAGAATTATGATGTCCTTGATAAGTAGACTCTTTTGGAAATCAATTCCAAAACCTGAACGCATGCTACTACTGTCTTTGGTCAATGAGCCAAATAGACAAATCATTGATAAGACGCTTACTCAAAAGCACAGTTTCCCTTCTCACTTTGATCAATATCAATGTATCTTTATCCATACCCCAAAAGTTGCGGGTATCAGTCTTGTTGATGCCCTAGGTTTTGCAGATAGTCATAGTTGGCACCTACCCCTTAAATATTATGAAGCTACTGAACAGGATAAATTCAACCAATATTTTAAATTTGGATTTGTTCGAAACCCTTGGGATAGATTGTTTTCTGCTTATCAGTTTTTAAAACAAGGCGGGATTTCTAATAAAGATCAAAGTATGAGTCAACTCATTAACCATTATTCAGATTTCAACGACTTTGTTGCTAAATGGCTAAATGAAGACTCTATCACTAGCATGATTCATCTTGCTCCAATGTATCGCTTTTTTGAAAATCAACACGGCCATATTGCTGCCGATTTTATCGGTCGATACGAGAACCTTCAGCAAGATTACGAAGTGATACGGAAACGTATTGGAACAGGGAAAACTTTACCACACAAAAATGCATCAACAAAAAATGATTATAAAGTACAATTTTCCACAAAAACGATTGATAAAATTGCACTTCTTTATGAAAGAGATATTGTAGAGTTTAACTACGATTTCGAATAAGAAATAACCAATCGGGCATCTTACTTATCCAACGAGGTATTAATTATCCTCTTAGCTAGTGCTTATGTACTAAGTTTCAATATTACCTGATAAAACCTACTCTATGACCCAAACTACTGATCAAAAATACGTATTACAACTATGTCATGGTTATCAAATGCCTTTCCTCGATGTTGCCAGACAATATGCCAGTTTGTTCGATGCGACAGAATATAAAGTCATCACTGCCTATTTAACGGGCCAAAAGGATCAGCATGTCATTGATAACTCAGCTTCAGATAAGGTTATTTTTCTTGAATATGACTCAAAAGATATACGTGGCTTAAAGCTAAAACAGATAAAACAGATAAAACAATTACATCAACAATACAATTTCAAACTTGCTATCGCGCACCGCTACAAGGCGATTTATATCCTACAGTTTATAAAGGGGCTGCCGGTTATTGGCATCAATCATGCGTTTAATGTTTATCAAAACAGAACTCGACGCTGGTTTACTACTTTAAATCACAAAAATTTATACTTACTGGGCGTCTCTAATGCCATTCGTGACAATATAAAACAACAATTACCTTCATTCCCTCAGCAGCATATACAGACCTTATACAACAGAATAAATAGTGACGAAATTAGCCACTCCCAATTCAACACCGCCGAAGCACGGAAAGCCTTAGATTTAACCTCCGACCGATTTGTTTTTGCTAATGTTGGCCGTTTACATCCAGATAAAGATCAAAAAACGTTAATCGACAGTTTTTCATTAATTTCCGATGATATTCCTAATTCTATTCTAGTTATAATTGGCAAAGGAAAGCTTGAGTCAGAACTAAAACAACAAATCCAATCTCTTGATTTAGATAATCGTGTTTTTTTGCTAGGTATTGTCCCTGAAGCTGTGAAGTACTTTAAAGCCTTCGATTGTTTTGTCCTATCTTCTGATTATGAGCCTTTCGGTATGGTATTGCTGGAGGCTATTCTAGCCGATATTCCTATCATCGCAACTAATGCTGGAGGAGCCAAAGAGATCTTAGCTGACAAAGACTACCTGGTTAATGTAGGCGATAGTCAACGTATGGCAGAACTCATGCTCAAGGTCTACCATCTAGACACACAAGAAAAAGAAAATAGCTGCAATAAAAATGCTAAGCGTCTAAATAACTTTTTCACTGATAAAGCGGCACGAGAAGCCTTCTGGAAATTAGATTTTGTCCAAGACATCATCCAAAACAAGAGTGATTAAGCTAGCGACTAACTCGATTTACTCGTGAAACGCCAAAACAGTATTGTTCTTGCTATAATCTCAGCTTCAATAACCCATATAAGATAAATACCAATATGATTGTTTTAGGTCTTTCAGGCGCAGTAAATCATGATGCCTCAGCAGCATTGTATATCGATGGAAAACTAATCGCTGCTGCAGAAGAAGAACGCTTTCTTCGTGATAAACACGCTAAGGGAAGAATGGCCTATCACGCCACCCAGTTTTGTATTAAACAAGCCGGAATCACACCACAAGATATTGATGTCGTTGCTTTTCCCTATGCTGAAATTGATCTGAAGTCTCCGGCAAGATGGCATTATGCAAAACGTTATTGGTATGCGCCTGATCGCGGTATTACTGCCCTATTGAACGGTAATCGTCGTTATAAGCGTAATCACGATAGTGTTATGAAAATGCTTGATGATCTAGGCATTGGTAGCGATCGCGTTAAGTTTGTACCCGTTGAACATCATTTAGCTCATGCCAGTAGTGCTTATCATCTGAGCGGTTTTAACGAAAAAACAGCTATCATTGGTATCGATGGTAAAGGCGAATACGCTACAACATTTTTTGGCTATGGCGAAAACGGCAAAATCCATAAAATTAAAGAGTTTTATGATCCAGATTCATTAGGTGGCATGTACGGCGCACTTACTGAGTTCTTAGGCTTTGAAATGTTAGATGGCGAATTTAAAGTCATGGGTATGGCTCCTTATGGCGATCCAAACCGCTTCGATTTTTCTCAGTTAATTGATTTCCACGATGGTGAATTTAAAGTTAATACCCAGCTCGTTAACACCTTAGGTGTCAGACGCTATAAGAAAGATGGCAAAGGTTACTACTTCAGTAAAAAACTATTGGAATGGTTAGGTCCGATGCGTGATGGTGATGAAATCGATGACCCCTATATTGATTATGCCGCCAGCATCCAAGATCTCTTAGAAAAAACAGCTTTACACCTGATTGACTATTACCTTGGTGACATTATTAAAGAAACAGGCAAAGTCTGTTTTGCGGGTGGTGTCGCACTTAACGTCAAACTTAACCAACGTATTATTGCAATGCCTGGTATCAAAGAGCTATTTGTCCAACCTGCAGCAAGTGATGCAGGAACAGCTATTGGTGCTGCCAGCTATGCCTCAGAAATGGCTGGTGTGCCTGTTGAGAAAATGGAACATGTCTACCTAGGCCCCTCGTACACGACTGAAGAATGTATCGCTGCATGTGAAGCCTATCCTCAAGAAGTAACTTGGCAAAAATTGGACAATGTCTGCCAACAAACAGCCGAAATACTTAATGATGGGAATCCAGTTTCATGGTTCCAAGGGCGTATGGAATTTGGCCCGCGCGCATTAGGTAACCGTAGTATTTTGGGTAGCCCAAACCACTCTGGTGTTGCTGATCGCATTAATGCTCAAATTAAATATCGTGAACGCTGGCGTCCATTCTGTCCAAGTATGCTTGATACTGTTGCTCCCGAAATTTTACAAACAGATCATCCTAGCCCTTATATGACATTTACATTTGATGTGGCCGAGGCTTGGAAAGATCGTATTCCAGAAGTAGTCCATGAAGACGGCACTGCGCGTGCACAAATCGTCACCCAAGCAACAAACCCCCGTTACTATGAGCTATTGCAAGAAATGGAGAAATTAACTGGCAATGGTGTGGTATTAAATACATCACTTAATCGTCGTGGTGAACCTATGGTATGTAGTCCAACTGATGCTTTAAATATGTTTTTTGGCTCAGATCTGGAATACTTAGTAATGGAAGATATCCTTGTTACTAAAAATTAACCTTGAAGCCTGATCTCTAGCTAAAAACAGTTTGTCATCCAATAGGGTCAACATAGGATCCTTATCTGTCGTTAGATCGTTATCCACACTATAAAATGCTATGAGTATTGTGCTAAGCATGTATACAGTATCTTATTGAAATATCAAATTTTTAGGCTTAAAAAAGCATCAATTTAGGAACTATTAACCTCCCAAGATTTCTAACCAATAAGGACTGGTTTATTAGGGTTGCTTTCGGGTACAAGCTAAAACCAATTCATCAACAGCTCTTTCCTGCTGGTTATGAAAAAACACCTTATCAACTGTTAATTTTGAACACAAAAGCAATCAACAACAAGTTTGCACCTCTAAGTCTCAATAATCCAGTCACTTTTACTCAATGATTGAGTAAAACCATAAAACGCTTGCGTTTGAATATGACAAATTTGTACTTAAGGAGGTGCTTTACCATGAAAAAATTATTCATTAATGTCAGATACTGGATGGCACCACTATTAATTTTAGTGACGCTTGCAGGTGTCTTATTAGGCGGACCCTATGTTTGGGTAGGTGTTGTATTGTTCGGTATCGGACTTATCATAGATACCGCTACAATACCCTTCCACCCTCCTGGTGCCGGTGTTGATGAAAACGGTGAGACCTATGGTCTTCCAACACTACAAAATGTAGTGATGTATGTCATGTTGCCAGTTTTTGTATTACTACAAGTGGCGTTAGCATGGCGTATTTACCAATATACATCTGGCGTACCAATTGGTGATGGCCTATTGTTTGGTGTAATACCTACACAAATGGGTATTACTGGTTGGGAACTTGTTGGTGCTTCAATATCAACAGGTATCTTTGCTGGTATCGGTATCATCTATGGTCATGAACTGGCTCATACGAAAGGATTCAGCTTCGTCATTTCAAGGTTGATCATGGGCTTAAGTGGTTCATCTCACTTCAGCTATGCGCATGTGTATAACCATCATTTAGAGTTAGCACATCAAGATGATCCCGCAACATCACCACGTGGTCGTTCCATATACAGACATTTCTGGTTATCCCATATGGGGCAATCAAAATTCTTGTATCAAATGGAAAAAACACGTCTGACCAAATTAGGTAAACCATTTATATCCTACGAAAACCGTTGGATCCGTGGTTATCTAATGAGCTTACCTACTATGGTACTGTTCACATGGGCTGGTGGTGTTATTGGTATCGCTTGCATGTTCCTAGTTTGGACCATTTCAAACTTTGAACTGGAAGCATTGAACTATATGGAGCATTACGGTTTGATCCGTGAGAAAGGCCAACCCATCGACTACCGTCATTCTTGGGATAATAGCAATATGTTTACCTCTTGGTTCTTTATCGAAATTGGTAGACAAGCTGACCATCATGACCGTGGTGAGACCCATTTCTGGGAATTAGATGATGTTGGCGCACCAGATGGACGCTGGGGTTATTTTACAGAGTTTGCCATAGCACTTATCCCACCACTCTATCATTCAATTATGAAGAGAAAATTAGCAACTTGGGATAAAAACTTGGCGACTGAAGGTGAACGTGAAATCGCCGCCAAAATCAATGAACAAGCTAGATACGAAATGCCAGAAAAAGAAGATTCATACGGTATTATCTAAAAGCTGTATGAATTGTATGGGGTGAAGGCAGGATGCCTTCACCTAACTTTAGCCATAAAAGTGGTTAGCAATCAGTGCTTGTAAAGCGCTATTTTGCGGATAATCACGTTGTAATAAACTCAAAAAACGATCCCATTTACGCTGTATTTTTTTGCGACCAAAATAACGGCAATGGGTGCTGATAGGAATCATATCTGAGTTACCTATATTATCAATAATGACTGCAACACCTCTCTGATCATCTTGGCGCTGATATATGATATTTTTCGGCTTTAAGGACATCGTCATAATGTTTTGGTCGACAAGATAAGTATTAAGGTTAAGCAATGCATTTAACAGACCTTCTGCATTTTGTGCTGTCAATTCGACTGACTCAAAATAAAATTCAAAAGTCTTTCCTACTTCACCATTAGAATCTCTGATCAAATCAAATACAGCACCAGATCCCATTGACGTTGGAATAACACCATAAAACTTCGGCAACATATCCCAAGAAATATCCTTTTTTTGCAATAACTTATAGTAAGCCTGTTCACGGCGAGTTTCCTCTTCACCACGAAGCACTACGACCTTGATACATTTGTTCGGGTCATCTGGATGTATATAACATTCTCGATGTAAACCTTTACCAATCATGCCTTCAGGACATAGTTCAATCATTGCTGTAGCCTTCAGGATTCATCGTTTGCCAACGCCAAGCATCTTCAAGCATTTCATCCAGGGATTTTTCAGCATGCCAATGTAACTTTTCATTCGCTAAAGATACATTGGCATAACATTCTGCTATATCTCCAGAACGCCTAGCAGTAAGCTGATAATCTACTTTCTGACCAGAAGCTTTTTCAAAGCCTTTAATAACATCTAATACGCTATAACCTTGGCCTGTGCCCAAGTTAAATACTTTACACTGACCAATTTCCCTATCCTCGTCCATAGCTTGCAGAGCCTGTAAATGACCTTTTGCCAAATCAACGACATGAATATAATCACGTACGCCAGTGCCGTCTTTAGTTGGATAATCATCACCAAAAACAGATACTTTCTCACGTTTACCCACTGCAACCTGTGCAACATAAGGCAATAAATTGTTCGGAATACCATTAGGATCTTCGCCTATCAAACCGCTTTTATGCGCACCCGCTGGATTAAAATAACGCAATAAAACCGTATTTAATGCTGTTACCTGACAGACATCTCTGATTATGTCCTCAATCATCAACTTTGTACGCCCATAAGGATTAGTCGCAGCCAAAGGAAAAGTCTCATCGACTGGCATTTTCTCTGGTTCACCATAGACGGTTGCCGATGAGCTAAATACCAGTTTATTAACTGAAAACTGCGCCATAAGCTCAAGCAGAACTAATGTTGAATTGATGTTGTTTTGATAATATTTCAGTGGCAATTCGCATGACTCACTTACCGCTTTTAAACCTGCTAAATGAATGACGGCATCAATACTATGTGACTCAAATACGCTCGTCACTGCTACTTTATCCGTTAAATCCATTTGATAAAAAGTCAGTTCTTTGTCTGTTATTACCTCGACTCTTTTCAATGATTGTTGCGAGCTATTAGATAAATTATCCAAGACAATCAGCTGAAAACCAGCCTCAAGTAGTTCAACACAAATATGACTACCTATATAACCTGCACCGCCTGTGACTAAAATACAGTTAATGCGCCTTCTCCTCGGCCATTGCCTCAATAATTGCTGCTGCTTTTTCTGGCATGCTATACAAATCTTCCTCAGAAGCATACTTCAATGCACTATCAGACCAGCTTTTTAAATTAATCCGATTAAGCATGGTGATTAATTTAACATCACATTCATCCTGATTGAATGGCGACGATATCACCAAACCTGCTGATGCTGTTTCAACATGTTTGGCATACCCACACACTCGTGTCACTAAAACTGGCAAACCTGCCACCATCGCTTCTAAGATAACTGTACCCGTATTCTCTTTACGTGCAGGATGTAATAACACATCGGCGCCCAATAAAAACTGAGGTATATCACCACGACCACCAAAAAAAGTGACTCTGTCTCTAATTGATAATTTATCCGCCATTTTCAAATAAGGTGAATCATCACCTTCACCAACAATAAACAAACGTGTTTTATTTTGTAATTTTACAGGCAAATTAGCTAAAGCGTTCAAAGCACGATCCACGCCTTTTGTTTTAAAGCCTGTTCCCACCATCAAGACGATAAACTCATCATCGGCTACATCAAACTGCTGGCGAAAATCCTGTCGTTGTTGCTGCCAATCACCCGGTCGCTTTCTATTTGGATCAATTCCTGGTGGCAGCATAATTAAGCGTTCGTCAGGCGTTTCGTAATGTTTTTTAAATAATGCCTGCTGAACATCAGAAATCATCAACGTCACCGTCTTACTAATACGATTAAACACTTTATCTTCACACTCAGCATAAAATTTTAAGCGAGGATTGAATTGCATAAAACAATAGTTAGCTTGGTTTTTAACTCGGTCTATATAACAGGGATCTGCAGCATAATAAATATCTAAACCCGGAATTTTATTAAAACCAATGACTAAGTCATAGTCCTGATTCACTAACTTAGCATCTAGCTGTTCAATATAACTCGCCACTTTTTGATGGTTTGTGAGACCTTGCGTTTCGATAACCTCCACATTAAAACCCTCAGGCGCTTCCCCCTGACACTCCATAACAAACAAATCGACTTGATATCCATGATCGCGACATACAGACATAATTCGTGTGCAGTCTCGGGCTAAACCGCCAAAGGGAAAATATTTATAAAGGCAAACAGCAAGTTTCATAAGTGTTTAATTATTCATTGAATAGAGAGGCGTTGATTTTTTTTAGGCTTTCGCCCGACCAGTTTGCCATGAAACGTCTTTTGTCTTTCTCTAAAGCTTTTTCAAATGAAGGCTGGCATGGGTGTTGTTTCATAGCATCTAAATCAATTAAGTAAATTTTACCTTTATCATTGATTAGAAAATTGCTTGCCTTTAAGTCACCGTGACTGACTTTAGCTTGTTCTAAATAAGAAAATAGTCGCCGTAACTGCTCTAATTCGGCTTCATCTGCATCACGTTGCTGATAAGCTGACAGTAACTCTTCCCCAGCCGTATATTCGCAAATAAAATAGGCATTTTGCCGTAAGCCAGCCACCCTATTTTCAATGAAGCCAAGTGGTTTAGCTGTTGCAATCCCCATAAATGCCAATAGATTCGCATTTCGCCATGATACGGCGGCTCGAGTCGGTCTTAAACAACGTCGTAAGAAATGAACCTTATTTTTTATATTGTAGCGTTTAATTACCACTTGTTTCCCTGCCACTTCTGCTCGAACGACAGTTGTAGAATTACCATCTTTTAATAATTCACCAGCAGTCACTATTTCTTCAATATCTGCCACAAACTGATCGGTATCGCCATCAAGGAAGTCGCTACGAAAAGCCCATTGCTGATTAGCACTGCTGTGGTACCTCGTCATCGTGCAGTTTCTAAAACATTTTTTTAGATAATTACTTTTACGTTTTTGCCATGCTTTATGGGTTACTTTAGCAAGATGTGCCTGCGCAGCATTATTATAGCCAGAGCCACGTGAACGAAAATATTGCTCCAAATGAGGACTTAATAACGGTCTATCATCAAAGGAAAATTGGGCAATCAATCGAGACAAATTCTTCAGACTTAGCCTTTCACTTAAACCTTCGCCAGGACGTTGTTTCTTTATTGAGCCTAAATCAAGTAGATAAAGCTGATTATCTGCTAATAAAAAGTTATCCAGATGAATATCATCCTGATAAATACCATAAGCGTGTAGTTTGCTAATACAATCAAATAAAACACCTAACTGCTCATTACGCTGAACTTCATCAAGTTGCATTAAGGTTTGGCCATTGCTGATGTATTGATAAGCAATCATCAGGCAGCCTTGTTGATTATCTCCAGCAAATAACATTTCTGGGACAACTGCTCCGGCCTCTTTTGTCAGCTGATAGCCTTGATGTTCACGTTCTAATTCGCGATGTCCTTTTTCAGCCGCAGCAAATAATTTTATCACTGCATGTTGCTGCTCTGATTTAGCTTCAACAACTAAGCGCTTACGGGGCAATAAACGTAACACTTTTTGGCATTCAAATTCCTGATCCAACGCTTGAATGGTAAAGGGCACATTAAGTTGCTTTTGGCCCTGTAAAAAACTACGTATTGGATTCAGCGTCTGGTTAATGGCAGCACCATCAGCTAAACGCATTTTATTAGCACGTTGCCGTACTTTCTGCCAAAAACCACCTTGTTTAGCGACAGTATCACGCAAGTTAAGACCTGAGTATGTTGTTACAAAACGGATTAAATCTCGTCGCGTTAACGGCACATCCATCGCTGAGAAATATAAAGCACCTAAATCTTTAACCAGCCAACGTTCTTCAACTTGTCCATTTTGCCGGATCATCGCCCGATGCAAATCAATTAAGAATAATTCCGTATCCGCAGTGAATGTATTGTGTTCGGCAAAACCTTTGTCCAATAAGAAATGACATAGATAATAATCACGATGATTCATGCCATTTTCATGCATGGTTTTACTGGTAAGCGCCAATTTCTCAATTAAGGCTTTTTTGGTAGCAAAAGTCGGAGGGTTATCATGCCATTGTTGACCAAGATACTCTAAGCTAATGGTGTCACTTAAGTCATCGGTAATCACAAATGACTCTATCTCTGCAGGATTAATCCCTCGCTCACCATAACCAGCTAAGGTCATAGTACCGATACCATGTTGCTCTAAAAAGCGTACTGCCTGCCATTCATTTCGCGCACTGACAATGGGTTTGCGAAGTTGTACTGTGTTTTTGACAATTTCAGGCCAGCCGACACCGCGGTGATATTTGAGAAAGTAACTTTTACCTGCCAGTTCAAAACGTAATGTTCGACGCCCTTCCTTGTGACGGAATACCTCGCCCTCAAGCTCTGCAACCGTCGAAAAAACATCTTGGCCTCGCCATTGTTGGCCTAGATCGAATCTAAGATACAGTTCCGGTGACTTCATTTAAGTGAATTCGTCTCTTCTATTAATGTGTAAATTTAAAAAAGTGATTTAAGGGTTTGGTACACTATCAGCTAACTATCAATGTAATCGACGCATCAAATAGTACCATCTGACCAGTATAAGAGGTAAATCGTGTCATTTAAATCTACTCTTGTTCGCCACCAGAAAATGGTTGAAGGCCTATTTTCACTTGAGGTCCAAATTGACAAACTTGTTGATAAAGTTGGAACTGCACTCGCCAATGGCAATAAAGCCTTGTTCTTTGGTAATGGCGGTAGTGCCTCTGATTCTCAACACCTTGCAGCTGAATTCGTAGTTCGCTATTCAAAACAGCGGGCGCCATTGGCTGCTATTGCGCTCACGACTGACACGTCAATTTTAACGGCTCATGGTAACGATTATAGCTTTGACACTATTTTTGATCGTCAAATCCAAGCACTTGCAAAGCCAGGTGATATTGCGATTGGCCTTTCAACCTCAGGTGATAGTGCTAACGTTATTAATGGTCTCAAAATAGCTAAAGAAATGGGCTGTTGGACTTGTGCTTTTACAGGCCAATCGGGTGGAAAATTACGCACACAAGCTGATTGCTGTCTTCAAATACCATCGGATGAAACCGCCCGCGTACAAGAAGGCCATATCATTATTGGTCACTGGCTCTGCGAAGCCTTAGATCAAAAACTTAGCGTAGAATAAAATCACATCATGGTAAAACAAACCGTCTCTACAGACGTTGTCATTATCGGCGCAGGTATCGCTGGCCTGTGGCTACATAACCGACTCAATAGTATGGGTTTTCATAGCCTATTATTAGAAAATGATACGATTGGTAACGCCCAAACACTGAGTTCTCAAGGTATTATTCATGGCGGCGCTAAGTATGCACTTAACGGCATACTGTCCAAAGCCACTCAAGCGATTGGTGATATGCCCGCGCGCTGGCAAGCCTGCCTTAAAGGTCAAGGTGATGTCGATTTGAGTGGTGTGAGAGTACTCGCAGATTACCAGCTAATGTGGTCTAAAGATCAACTTTCATCAAAAATGTTGTCTTTTTTTGCCAGTAAAGCCCTTGCTAGCCGCATGCAACCCGTCGCTAAATCAGAACGTCCTACCTTATTTCAACATACTGGTTTTAAAGGTGCTTTATATCAACTTGATGAACCTGTGTTAGATGTAACTACTGTGCTGCAATGCCTTGCTAAACCTTATCAAAATCGAATCGTATCTTATCCAAAAGACTGGAAAACCACTTGGCAACGCGACGCTAAAAATATTCAGTCCATCCTGCTTGGTGATGACTTAGAAATCAAAGCGCAGCACTTTGTACTAACTGCGGGTGAAGGTACTGAATCACTACTACACTCCTTAGATATTACGAAACCTAGCATGCAACGCCGCCCCCTACAAATGGCACTTTGTAAAGCAAAAGATGCCTCTCAGCCTCTACCCGCTATCTATGCTCATAGCCTTGGCTCAGGTTCAAAACCTATCGCAACAATCACGAGTCACTTTGACCAAGACAATAATACGGTTTGGTATATCGGTGGTAACCTTGCCGAAAATGGCGTTGGAAAACCGCTATCCCAGTTAAGCAAAGAAGCAGAAGCCTTATTGGCTGAGATTATGCCGTGGTTCAAATTGCCAGAGCTTGAATGGGCTGCCCATGCTGTTAATCGTGCCGAACCCAAACAATCTAGCCTCACCCGTCCTGACACAGCCTTTGTTGAATCAAAAGGCAATGTTCATATCGCCTGGCCAACTAAACTAGCACTCGCACCTGATTTAGCTGATCGCGTCATTAAGCAACTCACCAAACAAAACTTGCAACTACACTCTCACAACGAAGATATCAACTTAACAACCGCCAGCATTGGCGACACATTATGGAATCGTGCATTCCAATGACAGCCTATTTAAGTCAGAGAAATATCATTACTGACACTGGACTTGCCGTTTCACCGCTTGGCCTCGGCACAGTCAAATTAGGCCGTAATAAAGGCGTTAAATACCCAGCTGCATTCAAAATTCCCGATGATAAACAAGCCTTGGACTTATTAAGCCAAGCTTGGGATCTCGGCATCAATCTCATCGATACCGCACCCGCTTATGGCAATAGTGAAGAACGGCTTGGTCAACTCTTGCCCAATCTCAATAAAGACTGGATCATTGCCACCAAAGTCGGTGAAACTTTTGAAGCTGAAACGGGTAACTCCCACTATAACTTCACTCCTGAATTTATCAGAAAAAGCATAGAACAAAGCCTTAAAAAGTTACAACGTAACGTGCTGGATATTGTCTTGATTCACTCGAATGGCAATGACAAACATATCATCGAACATTATGGCGCTTTAGACGTATTAAATGACTTGAAACAACAGGGTCTTATTCGTGCCACGGGCATGTCAACCAAAACCGTTGAAGGCGGCTTACTGACCCTTCAACACTCTGATATAGCAATGGTGATGCACAACCTAGACTATCAAGACGAGCAAGCCGTTATCGATCAAGCTGCAAAAGATAATAAAGCCATTTTCATCAAAAAAGCATTAGGTAGCGGCCATTTAACCAATGACAACACCAAGGCTGATCCTATCCAAGCTAACTTTGATTTTATTTATCAAAATCCGGCAGTAACGAGTATTATTATTGGCACAATAACGCCAAAACACCTTATTGATAATGTCATTAAAGCCAGTCACTTTTTCTAAGCTTTTTTCCATTTACCTTTCAGTATGCGTTTTAGCTTTTTCTTGGTTTTTTGTTTCCAATCATAGTAAGCAAGAGATGACTGCCAACGACGACTAAACTCGCGCCCATAAGCATCAGTGTAATAGGCTATAAACAACTTGCGATTAGGCCAATTCAATTTATAACAACACCGCATCAAATCCAATAAACGTTGCTGTTCTGTTAAACTTTTTCTGAAAAGAATATTAGCTCGACCAATATCTATCGCAGTGATCGTCAATTCATTATTGTCTGTTGTGACCAATAAATTCCCACCCGTTAAATCATGATGAATAATTTTTTCATCATGCATTTTGCAACTGTAATTGGCTACTGCTTTTATAACTTGCTCTTTAGAGAATCCTTGATAGTCATCTTGCCCTTGACCAAACGCCGTGAACGCATCACGTATTGAAAAGGCAGCATCAACATACTCACAAACATAATAATTATGTGTAATACCTGCATCTGTCGTTTGCTCGAAATAAGCTATGGGCATTGGACTTTTTATGCCCCTTCTCAACATTTCCCATGCATTATTCCAATGACGCTGGCCTTTGCTTGCTTTAAACCGATAAGTGAATTTTTTAATGCCTTGCGCTCGGTTTTCTTTGACAACCAAACGTGCGCTCGGATTCAAAGGGTGCTGTATGCTCCACACTTTATTACGTTGATCTCGATGCACAGACAACTGAGGTAAGCTTAATAATTGTTCTGGCAACAATGCCTGCGCCTTCTTAACCCCATCTTCCCCGGGCGCTACTGACACAGCCCCATGCCACTTTCCTTCAGTCCAAGGTAAATATCGAATATTATCCATCAAACCAAAAACGACACCGTGAGGCTGCGGGTCGATCTCTGCTGCTTGTTGTTCACTCAGCCTCAAAGACTCTTCTTGTTCAAATTCAATAAAGATAGGGTGCTCATTAAAGCTTAGAACTTTCTCTTCGACTTCATTGCCCAATGCATCAAAAATATAACCGCGTTCTAATTGCTCAGGGGTGTATAACTGGCTTACTGCCACACAACCTCGATCCGTAGTCCAGATGATATGTAATTGCTTTTTGTTCGCAGTCTTAAAAATAAAATGGTGAAATCCTTTATCTCCATTAATAGCCTGAACGCAAGTTGCTCCCGATAGCATCTTAATAATAGAGGCATAAGCATAAAAAGCCTCTTCGACTACAAAATTCGCCAAGTCACCCTTAATTTGTTTATAAAAAGCAACATTATCTATTTTTGGATAACCCGTTGAACCATCGTTAATAAGGCCATCTCTATTACAAACTAAAGGCCCCCAATAAACTCTAGACAAAGCGCCAGTAGTCGCTGCTATGATCAAATAGCGAATCAAATAATCTGCTTTTTTACGCCCTGGGGAAATAGACCAGCGTCGTAGTCTTTTACTCGTCCAGCATGTGTATGTACAAATCGTTTTATCAGCACCAAATTGCTGTCCGATCGCCTTCATAACACGCGCCTTTTTAACCAAGTTAAGACGCCCCACATTCGTCAAAAATCGACTTAAGGCACGATGATCGAAAACTTCTGGCTGGATGACTCGTTCAACAAACAAATTGTTGGTATAAATAGTCGGCGCATAGCCCCGAAACTGCATTTCACTCAATAACTGAATACTGCATAGCGGCTCAAAATCAGAAACATTGGGTCCTGCAAGAACTATCCCTGATGCTTTTAACTCCTCATTCGCAATACGCCATGCAATTATATAATCTGCTGGCTCAAAACCAGACCATTTACCGCGATTAGGTGTCGAACCTATTTCAAGAAAACTGATCTTGTCTCCATACTTTTCTTCAACAACCAGTAGAAAATCAACCCAACGCTGCTGCGCTTCCACAGAAAAGTTTTTAGCATCCTCATAGGGTGGCATTAAAGTCAGTAGCACCCTAAAACCATCGCTTATCACCCTTTGCAATAGTCTTTCCGCATCTCCACCTATCGAATCATAGGTAAAATTCATTCGTACATGTTGTAAACCCAGTTCTTGTAAGCGCTCAATAATAAAATCATCCACTGAGGGATCGGCTGCTGGCGCTATATTAATTCCAAAGAAATCATTTTCTACCAAACCACCAGCTTGAATTTTGGACGAGTGCACCGTCCAAAAACGTGTTGTAAAAATGGAATGGAAAATACTTTTTGCAGAACGCAAATAATAATGGGTACGTGAAGTCAAAATTGTCGACAAACCTGATTAATTACAAAAGTCGGAGTGTATCACGTGATCAAATGCTATAAAACTCATGCATAGCATGGCTTTCCTCTTAAAAACTAAAAACTTGGATGCCATTCATTCAGCTAAACGAAATAAACCCCAAAAAAATCCTCACTATCACTATTTCAGAATAGTATTTTTTAAAGACGATTTCGTCGTCAAACAAGTAGGTTGAGAGAGATCTATTCTTCTTAAAATGTAGAAAAAATAACACAAACAGAATACTATGGCGCAGCCAAATTATTCTAAATCTGGACTAGAACTACTCTTAGGAACAAACATGAAAGAAATTACAGTTGATAGCAACCCAAGTGAAGCCCTTTTAAAAGAAATGGGTGCTGCTTACTGGCCGACATGGGAAAAAGAAGTATCGGAATTCCCATGGGAATTTGTGACGACAGAAACAGCCCTCATCTTAGAAGGTGAATGTGAAATGACTCCTGCAGATGGCGGCCCATCAGTGACTTTCAAAGCCGGTGACTTAGTGGTATTTCCATTAGGCTATAAAGGGACTTGGGAAGTCAAAAAAGCACTTAAAAAGCAATATATGCACAGCGAAGGTGATATTAAAAAACGATTTTTTAACGGTTTGACCAGAACAATTAACCGCGCTAAATCAATTACTAAATAATTCAATTACTTCGATTTCGTTATTTCAACTAAGGTCTAGTTAAGGAAAGGTGAAATTGGGCAGGTATTCAGGCTTTAGAAAATCATCCTAATATGCCCTTATACGAAGCCGAGCATCGCAAAATTATTTGGATAAGTATGACGGTTGTTTGAGCATAGCGAGTTTCCGTCATGCCCAAATAGTTTGAGAAGCACAGGGAACCCGAAGGGCAAGTATCGGGCTGCCCTTTTGTTTGGTTCGTTTATTTTGGGCACGCTAAATAAATGAACGCCCCAGCGGCAGCGATACCGAATAAATAGTGTACAGACTATAATATGACCGTCTACTTCGTGCCAACAGCGGTCACTCGCTCAATTTCAAACCATTAGTGTTGGACAAGCTGAAACCTATAGGAGCAAATAAGACTGGCAACAACTTCCCCTAACCTAAAATTTGCCGTTAAAAAGCAACTAAACAACCGTTAACACAATCATGTCTAGAAATGGCAGGCGGAGTGAAGTTAGATGAAATTTATGGCATTAGAACACTTGGTTTATCAAAGAAATCATCTAGTCCCTATTTATTTTATACTGGCAGAATACATATCTTAGTCAGGGGTTATTCGTGAACGAAACAGAGCATAACTACTCTTTAATCTCGGGAAACGCTTCACGGTTTATTGCCTGGCTGCTAGTGGCTATCCTAACACTACAAACGGGTTGTAGCATATTACCGCCTATACCCCACACTGATTATCAAGAATCCTTAGGGCGTATTGCTATTATTTCACTGAACGACCAACCAGAAATTGAATTTGAAGGCTTCACCCGTTCTAAAGGGGCAGGTGCAGCTAAAGGTGCTGGTGCAGGCTTTTTGACATGTATGGGAATGATGGGTCAGGGGAGTTGCACGGGTTCCATGTGTGGTGCTTTTTTACTGATCTGGCTGGGTGTATGTGGTGTTAGTGGTGTGGTGGGTGGCGTGGTCGGTGCTACCAGATCACCATCTTCAACAGTAGTTTATGAGTCTGAAGAGAAGATAAGTAACCGTTTGAGTACAGAAGTTGTCCAGACTGCATTGGGCGAAGAGTTAATAGCGGTGGCGCTGGAAAAAGGAACACGTTTAGTGCTAACTGATTTACGACTGCTGCAATCAACCAGTGAAGAGCGTGATTACCGCTCGTTGGCCGATGAAGCGGACACCGTACTGGAGGTGACTCTGAGCCATGTTGGAACAAAAGGCAGTGGCTTAAACCCACCGCTACAACTGGTCATGACTGCTCGTGTACGCCTGGTACGAACTCAGGACAATACCGAAATAACAACAGTAGAATATACCCATACAGGTGCTAGCTACACCTTGGCTAAGTGGTCTGCTAATGGCGCGCAACGCCTTTTACAGGCTTTAGAAGCAGGCTATATTTCGCTGGCCCATCACATTCACGACAGTGTGTTATTGCTCTATCCATTTCCAGACCGTAAGCCACACACAATCGGTTTCTTAGTGGCGACATTTGGATTGGCTCCTGAAGAACCACCAACTCGAGGCCAGTTATCAGGAGGCAAAATTCTAGTCGACATATTGGAGTGGGCAAGCGTCAGTAGTCTTCGGCCTACATTCCGTTGGCAGGCATTCCCACGCGAAGGTGATGAAGCTATGGCACCAGAAGAGATGTTAGCAGTTCGGAATGTTCGTTATGATCTGATCATAGCGAGGGAAAGAAATATGACGCCCGGCGAAATCGTCTATTGGCGTGAAGGGCTGCCACGAAACAGTCATACATTAACAAAAATCCTAAAGGCCGACACTCGCTACTTCTGGAGTATCCGAGCACGTTTTGAACTAAACGGCCGGGAAAGAGTGACCGAGTGGGGAGCTATGAATTTGGACGCACATGAAAGTTTAACCGCCCCATCAACCGGTTCTTATCGTTTTAGAACGCCCTAACGGAATTACTATATTGGGTCGAATATCGGCTTTTCAAAAACCAGTCGCTTAGTGCCAACAGCAGTCATAGGTTGAACGGTATATTTGTGATAAATATTGGATGAACATTTGATTATAGCTACTCATAATCCCTTTGTCCGGGGATCGAGTATCCGTAGGCTCATCAAACTGTTTCAATTCATTGAGTTACAGGCAAATTTAGAGCCTCGTTTGTATAATGGAAGTAGGACTTTTTTGTGGGTGTAGCTTTGATGATGAGGTGAAAGATTAAGGTTTCATTGAGCTGGGCAAGGCTTGTGCTTTGTCATAAAATAATTCAGGTATAATTTTAAGATTAAAATTTATTACATTATAAAGGCTACTATATGGCAGAAAAAACGGAAGAACTTATCATTGCCGAATTTCGCAGTAAAATGCGTAAGGATATCGGTGACAATATTAATGACATTCCAATTGCTGACTTAGGAATAGATTCATTAGATTTTTTTGAAATACTCATGAATCTTGAGGAGGAGTTTGATATTATCATTCCCGTCGAAAATCTCGATAATACAGTTACAATTAGCTCACTAATCTCGACACAATGAACTATAGCTATATCAAATGTAAACCGTTAAATAAAGAAGAAAAACGGAATTTGTATATTTCTGTAGTGACACAGCGACACCTTATAAATCCTAACTTGGCAAGCAGCAAAAAGCGACTGGTTAATTCGTTACTCTCTTTCCTTTTATTTCCTAATACCAACTTCAATAGTAATCTGGTTAGTTGGTTGCTTTCATATGGTAGTCCGCAATTAATTCAGAAATTGATCAGCGAACTGTCCCGTACCGGTGTTGATACGAAGATAATTACCCTTGACACTATTAAAAATGCTGACCCAGAACATATTCTTTTAAAAGAATATATTACTCCAGACATCCAAATAATTCAGACGGTTCCCCATCCTAAAACGGCTTTAGTTTGTTTTACAGGAAATGCATTAAACCTAAACATTCCTCTACAACTATTTCATATTTTGGTTCACGATCAGTTTGATTTGATTATTTACTTGAGAGATCCTGAAAGACAACGTTTTACCAAAGGGCTCCACGGCGTTGCTCAAAACCAAGCAGAACTAAATATTTTTTTGAGAAATCAAATTCCAAGAAATTGTCATATTTCTGTTGTATCCACTTCTAGTGGAGGTTATGCAGCCATTAACTTTGCTGAAGAGGTACGTGCAAATCGTGTTGCTCTTTTTTCTCCTCCATTAATGTTCAAAAATGTCGCCGCAATCAATCGTCCAACAAAAATAGGGCTAGATAATGTCCGGTTATATTTCGGCTGTAGTAATAAAATGGATCTCAAACTGGCCTCTGAATGGGGAAATACGGGTTATGCTCATTCTATAAGGTGGTTTAACACGAAATCACATGGAACGTTAAGGCATCTATTTAATCGTAGGCAGGTTGGTGCCTTATTTGATTGGCTTCTTATAGGTAAAGAAATCCCTTGTATGCGACCTAGAGAGATATTGTTGGTGAAGGTGATGCAATGGTTCAAACACCAATTCAAGAGAATAATATGAAACTAAAAATGACACTTGATGTAGTGAAAACACTTGATAAGGGATTTAACAAAAGAGTATTGACTGAACATGCTAGTGATTGCCCTGTAAAAGTAATCTCATGTGATAATCACCAGGAAGTACTTGTATTTGATGTGTCTATTTCTAGAAAAATACTTACTTCAAAAGCATTTTCTAGCATCAATTATTTCAAACCAGGAATTGAACACCTTGCCAAAGAAGGTGAATCGATCAATCTAATAAGCAATTTCTACGAGCAATCAATATTATTCAAGGAAGGTAAAGAGCACGATGAAGTGAAAAAAGCTTTTCATTACTTGTTGGAAGACTTGTCTGACGGTCTACAAAATAATAAACCGCTTATTATGAAATATTTTGATAAAAGAAAGAAGCGTATTTCAAGCCCTCTCATTTTTACTAATACTCTAATTCAACTTTGTGCCGGCTTAATGATATCGAAGCTGACATCTATTCCTTTAAAGAGAGTTTTTCATGCATTGTCATTGCGTAGAAACGTATTTTTTAGCCATTTTCATGCTTCGCGCCACCTAGCTAGTAACGATGCATTTGCTTATTTATACGGAGCCTCTAATCCTCCCGAGGAATACACACATGAAGGACATAAACATTTACTAGCTCAGAGTCTAATTATAATGGGTATTGACCCCTTAGTCGGTGAAATTTGTGCCAATATTGTAGAGGGTAATACAGAAAACTTTATCGGAGGCGTAGATCGCCACTGCCCAACATCTTTTGTGTCAAGGTTATGTGTTCAACCATACTCTATAGCTGATCTCGAATTCAATCCTGGTGATATTTGTTATACCTCTCTTCTGCCAGGAAAAAATGAGGGCTGTCCATCAGGCAGCAACAATTCATCCAGCCTTGCTTTTGGAGTAGGCGTTCACACATGCATTGGAAAGCGTCTATCTCTTGTGATTCTTGGGATTGCACAAGAAGTTATGCATAATTGTTTTAGAGAAGGTTTTTCTGGGCAATCTGTTATCTCTCCTGATGGTGCATTCTTAGCTTTTCGAGATACCGAATGACTGTTCCTCTTCTCGTGATAACATTTTATAGCGAGTTCCGTTGGTCATAATATAAGTGTAAAGGTTGGTTTCAGCTTTTTTAAGGAAGTCTAAGTTTACTATTTTTTGCTCTGATGAGATATAGTCGATGACGAGTGAAATAGATAGTCTTTCTACAAGGTCTACGCACGCTAATTTTTAACCCAAACGCGACAAAACAAGTACCTTATATGAATAACCCCACCACTGTCCGCTGTGGGTCGAAAGCAGTCAGATTGCACATAGTTCAGCAGACCCAGAAGTGGCGAGTGGCGACTGAAATCAAAACTAACATCCTTTTTGGAATTAAATTGAACTCAGCCAGTTTTATCCCGTTCAATCTTCTCAACAATCGCCGTTGTAGAACAATTCTCCACCAAACCCATCACCCTAACTTCCCCACCATAGCCTTCAACAATTTCCCAACCAACCACACCCTGCTTATCATAGTCACCACCCTTAACTAAGATATCAGGCTGGACTTCTTTTAATAGCGCTTCTGGCGTATCACCTTCAAAAGAGGTGACCCAATCGACTGAGGCTAATCCCGCTAAAACAGCTAAACGACGATCCACTGAGTTAATAGGCCGACCTTGACCTTTGAGTTTGGTGACTGATTCATCAGAATTAATGGCGAGTATAAGGCGATCACCTTGCGCTCTTGCTTGTGCTAAATAACTAACATGACCTGCATGAAGAATATCAAAACAACCATTGGTGAACACGACCTTTTCACCACGTTGTTTGGCTTGTTGGACTGCTAGTTTTAATTGTTCGACTGTCACCACACCAGCGATACTATGATCAGTATTATTTTCGCCTTGGTGGCGATGGTATTCTGCTTTGAGTTCTGGCTCACTCACTGTTGCCGTGCCAAGTTTGCTCACCACAATACTGGCAGCAACATTCGCTAATGTCACTGCCGTTTCTAACTCTTCTCCAGCCGCTAACACAGTTGCTAATGTTGAAATAACAGTGTCTCCTGCGCCTGTAACATCGGCAACTTCTTTGGCGATGGCTGGAAGATGAAATTCTGCTCGATTGGCTCTAATTAATGACATGCCGTGCTCACTGCGTGTAATCAGTAAAGCACCTAAATCAAGTTCATTGATGAGCTGTTGTGCTTTGGCAATTAAGTCGGCTTCTGACGCTATCTTGCCTACAACAGCCTCGAACTCCGTCATATTAGGTGTAATTAGATCAGCGCCATGATATTTAGCAAAGTCATGACCTTTAGGATCAACCAAAACCGGAATGCCTTTTTGCTTCGCTAATTGGATCCAATATTGTGGCTCGTCTAGCGTGCCTTTATTGTAGTCAGAGAGCACTATCACAGCAGCACCTTTCATAAGTTCATCAACAATCGGCTGCATTGCTTGCCATTCTTGATCTTGAAATGGCGCTTCAAAGTCCATTCGTAATAGCTGTTGATGGTTGCTGATAACACGGCGCTTGATGATCGTATCTGCCGTCTGTGAACGATGGAATTTGCAATCTACACCAACCGAGTTAAGTCGTTGCTGCAATGTATCCGCTGCAGCATCATTTCCAGTAATACCCGTAAGTTTGCAGTTAGCCCCTAGGGATGCAATATTCATCGCGACATTGGCAGCACCACCAGGTAATTCTTCAACTCGTTCTACATTAACAACGGGGACTGGTGCTTCAGGTGAGATACGATTCGCTTTGCCATGATAAAAACTGTCAAGCATCAAATCACCAACAACGAGTATTTGATTGCCTTGAAGGTTTGGGAATCTATGCTTCATAAATTTTCAGCTATTTTAAGACTAAATATAAAGGCTCATTGTGCGGGTAAACGGCCTGCGAGTCTATCCCATACTGTTTCTGGTCCTATATTTTCCATACACACAGGTTCGCCATTTGTTGAATCTGAACGTGGGCATTCTCTTTTATAACAAGGCGCACATTCAAAATCACTTTCCACATGCTGCTGACCATCACCATATGTTCCAATCAAGCCTGTATCAGTTGCACCATAAATAGTGACTGTAGGAATGCCTGCCACACCTGCCATATGAGCGAGACCCGTATCACTACAAATTGCGCCATCAGCCCGACACATCAATGCTGCCACATCATTTAGAGATAGTTTCGGTAAGGCATAGGCATTATCATTACCAGCCGCTATTGCTTGGGCTTGTTCATATTCCAAATCACTACCGCAAGGTAACAAAACGGCATAGCCTTGATCCGTTGCTATTCCGACCAATTGTTGCCAATGTGCACTCGGCCAAAGCTTAGTTTTCCAACTGGCATTGTGGACAAAAAATAAATATCGTTTGGAAAGATCAAATTCGATTTCTGGCAATGGGCATTTTGCCAAATCAACACCATAATCTGCAGGCATCGTTGGCTGTGAATAATTAAGTACTTGGGCCATCAACTGACGCATTTTCTCAATTGAATGTTGTTGCATTTTTACCGAGTATTGATGCTTATAAGCCCAATATGCTGGTTTTTCGCGACAATATGCAGCACCTAGGCCATGAACTTCTCCTTTACGCAACCACGACACCACTGCACTTTTTAGATTGCTCTGCAAATCAATAACAACGTCATAATCTTCGGCATTAAGTTCACGGTAGAAACTTGATAATTGGCCATCACGAAAAGCCTGAATAGGCTGCTTTTTCCATTGTCGATGCGCTGTTTTAATTACCCGTTTTACATTAGGATGCCAAAGTGGCACATCAGCAAAAGCCTGATCGACAACCCAATCAAATTCGATATCTGGAATGGCATTTGCTGCATCTGTGAGCGCAGGAAGCGCATGCATCAAATCGCCCATTGAGGTAAGTTTAATGATTAATACGCGCACTCAGACACCTAGGCAGCTGCAACAACTAGCGGTTGTTCACGATGTTGTTTAAGTATTTTTAAAAACGCATCAGGGTCTTTGATTTGTGTCAGCTCACCTTCGCGAGGAAAATGCTTGTCCTGTAATCGTGACAGCCAAAATCGCAAAGCGGCTGCACGTAAAACTAAGTTCCAGTGAGTCACTTCATTGACTTCAAGCGGGCGTTGTTGGTGATATGCTGACATCAGCGCCTGATAACGTGTCTGTTCCAACAAGCCGTTGCTATCTACACACCAATCATTCACGGCAACAGCAAGGTCATAAAGTAAATATTCGTCGCAGGCATAATAAAAATCAATAATACCTTTTAATTCATCGCCTTCAAATAAGGCATTGTCACGGAATAAATCAGAATGGGTAACGCCGAAAGGTAGGTCTAGCTGCTGATAATTGCTTTGGAATTCGAGCTCTTGTTTTAAAATCTGTGCAGAATTATTGTCTAATAAGGGTAATAATTTTTCAGCCATCTGTTGACGCCATGCTGAACCACGCTGTGTTGTGCGCGCGGCTGGGAAATCAACGCCAACCTGATGCATTCGTCCTAATATATTACCTATGGCATGACATTGACTGACAGTGGCTATGTCATCAACACCGCGGCCAGAAAGTCGAACTACCAATGCTGCTGGACGGCCACATAGTGTTTTTAAGTAATGACCTTGTTTGTCTGCTTCAGGGTGCGCAGACGGAATGCCATGTTGATAGAAAAAAGTCATCACATCAAGAAAATAGCCCAAGTCATCAAACTCGTGTTGTTCAAAAAGAGTGAGGACAAATTTCGCTTTTTCGGTAGTGACAAAATAGTTAGTATTTTCTATACCTTCGCTGATGCCTTCATAAGACACAAGCTCACCAAGGGAATAGCTTTCTAGAAACGCAATTAAGTCGTCGCGCCCGACTTCTGTATAAACTGACATGAAATGTGCTAATAATTAACTATTTACTACCACTCAAACAAGATCCAGCTTGGTACTAATAAGCCTGAATCTAATTCGTGTTGTTTGGTTTCTAAAGCACCATCGCCATCCGTATCCATCAAGTAATAGGGTAAGCCAACTGAAGGAGTAACTTTAATCATATATAACTTACCATTCATTCGATATTCTTGGATTGTGCGGTCTTTCTTTTGAATGATATTGACGTCTGGTTCAATGCTTTGACCATCCATCAATGGCTCAGGAATCACTGGCGCTTGGACGGAATCTTCAGCTGCAGAAACATTGAGTGACATTAATAATGCAACTGCGCATACAATAGCGGACTTGTTAAACATAAATTTGCTCCATATCATTTCATATAAAGATAGCATTTCCAATGCGATGATAAAAGCAGACACTATTAACTAACACTTAAAGCGACCACCTATGTCTCAATCTAGCCCTTTTATACTTGTTGATGGTTCCTCATACCTTTACCGCGCATATCATGCTATGCCTGATTTGACGAATAGCAAAGGTAAAGCAACAGGGACTATCTATGGCGTAGTCAATATGCTTCGTAAATTATTACGGGATTATAAACCGAGTCATATTGCGGTTGTATTTGATGCCAAAGGCAAAACTTTTCGTGATGACCTTTATGCTGAATACAAAGCAAATCGCCCGCCTATGCCCGATGACTTGCGCGAACAAATTGAGCCGATTCATACCATTGTAAAAGCGATGGGCTTACCACTGTTAGTCGTTGATGGTGTGGAAGCAGATGATGTTATTGGCACTCTAGCGCAACAAGCAACCGAGCAAGGTATAGAAACCGTGATCTCGACGGGTGACAAAGATATGGCTCAGTTAGTGAATGAGCATGTCACGTTGATCAACACCATGAGTAATACAATTACTGATGTAGAAGAAGTTCATAACAAATATGGTATTGCACCTAATCGCATCATTGATTTTTTGGCGCTCATGGGAGATAAAGTTGACAATATTCCTGGCGTACCCAGTGTCGGTCCTAAAACTGCGACAAAACTATTACAACAATACGATAGCTTAGAGGGTGTAATAGCGCATGCAGATGAAGTTAAAGGTAAGCTGGGTGAAAAGTTACGTTCAGCAGCCGCGGACTTGCCGCTCTCTTACGAACTAGCCACTATCAAACTTGATGTCGATCTGGATGGTGACACGCCGAACAGTCTGGAAGCACAACCAATAGAACACGCTACGCTCCTTGAGTTGTATCAAGATTTGGAATTTAAAACCTGGACTAAAGAACTTGTTCAACAAACCAACCAAAGTCCAAATGACTCGCTAGAAAAAGTAACTTCAGCGCCAGAAGCACCTGCTCCAGTTACTGAAAAGAATTACGAAATGATTCTGACAGAACAACGCTTGCAACATTGGTTAAATCAACTCAAAAAAGCGGCTTTATTTGCCTTTGATACAGAAACCACCAGCCTAAATTATCTTGATGGCCGAATTGTTGGACTCTCTTTTGCCATTGAGCCGGGTAGCGCTGCTTATATACCTTTAACGCATGATTATCTTGGCGCACCAAAGCAACTTGACCTTGATCATGTCCTAGCAGCATTCAAACCCATCTTAGAAGATCCAACACAAGCAAAAGTAGGTCAAAACCTAAAATATGACCGCCATATCCTGCTCAATCACGGCATTGTTCTAAAAGGGATCAAGCATGACACTATGTTGCAGTCTTATGTGCTTGATAGCACTGCAACGCGACATGATATGGATTCACTCGCTGAAAAATACCTAAATAGAACCACTATCCATTTTGAAGATGTTGCCGGCAAGGGTAAAAAACAGCTCACCTTTAATCAAATCGAGTTAGAGCAAGCCGCACCCTATGCTGCTGAAGATGCTGATATCACACTGCAACTACACAATGTGCTTTGGCCACAACTACAAGCAATTCCATCTCTGCTGAGCATTTATGAATCAATCGAAATGCCCTTGCTACCTGTTATTAATTCTCTGGAACGTAATGGCGTCAATATTGATATTTGGATGTTGCAACAACAAAGCGATGAGCTCGCCCAGAAGATTAATCAATTTGAGAAGCAAGCCTATATGATTGCTGAGGAAGAGTTTAATTTAGGCTCCCCCAAACAACTCGGCGCTATCTTGTATGACAAATTACAACTGCCGGTTTTAAAGAAAACACCAAAGGGACAGGCTTCAACAGCCGAATCAGTATTACAAGAATTGGCCGATGAAGGTTATGAGTTACCTCAAGTAATAATGCAATATCGTAGCCTGAGTAAATTAAAATCAACCTATACTGACCGTTTACCAGAACAAGTTAATAAATCGACTGGTAGAGTCCATACTTCTTATCATCAAGCTGTTACCGCGACCGGCCGTTTATCCTCTTCTGATCCCAACTTGCAAAATATTCCGATCCGCAGCGAAGAGGGTCGAAAAATTCGTGAAGCCTTTGTTGCTCCCGAAGGATATACATTACTTGCGGCCGATTACTCTCAAATAGAGCTTCGTATCATGGCGCATTTATCACAAGATCAAGGCTTATTAAGAGCATTTGCTGCAGGAGAAGATATCCATAAACACACAGCGGCAGAAATATTTGGTGTTGCCTTGGAAGAGGTCACCAGTGATCAACGTCGTAGCGCTAAAGCCATTAACTTTGGCTTAATTTATGGCATGTCGGCCCATGGTTTATCCAAACAGTTAGGCATAGAGCGTCAACAAGCTGCTGACTATATGAATGTCTATTTTGAACGTTACCCTGGCGTCAAAAACTATATGAATACAACCCGAGAACAGGCCAAACTTGATGGTTATGTAGAAACGCTATTTGGACGACGACTCTACCTACCAGAAATTAATGCTAGTAACGGCATGCGTCGCCAGTACGCCGAACGCACAGCAATTAATGCCCCAATGCAAGGAACTGCTGCTGATATTATTAAGCGCGCCATGATTTCGATCGAGCGTTGGCTAGAAGAGGATGACGCTGGCATTCATATGGTGATGCAAGTCCATGATGAACTGGTCTTTGAAATCCCCGATAAGCAACTTGAAGCCGCACAAAAGCAAATAGAGAAATTAATGATTGATGCTGCTGAACTCTCTATTCCACTTGAGGTGGGTATCGGCAGCGGCCTAAACTGGGAAGTCGCCCATTAAGAAAAACTTTTGACGACTAACGCTAGTTCTTTGCCGCAGCCACTTGATTTCGACCTTGGTCTTTGGCCCGATATAATGCTTTGTCCGCATCGCCGATCAGGCTGTGAAGTAAAAGGTCAACATTGTCTTTTTTTGATGGATACACGGTGGCAACACCACAGCTTATAGTCACCACGTTTTCGACCTCTGAATATTCATGGGGTATTTTCAAACTCTCGACACTATCTCTAATCATTTCCGCAATAACTAGGGCTTCTTTCATCTCAGTTTCTGGCAGGATAAACGCGAACTCTTCACCACCATAACGTGCGCCCAGATCGGCTGGCCGCTTGATTTGAGCTAGCATTATTTTGGCAATACTTTTTAAGCAATCATCACCCATTTGATGCCCATAATTATCATTATAGGGTTTGAAATAATCAATATCGGTCATAATCAGAGAGACTGGAATTTGTGTCCGCACAGCCCGTTTAATTTCTTTTAGTAACACATCATCAAAGTGACGTCGGTTCGAGATGCCAGTAAGACCATCTTTTACTGCCATCAATTTTAATTCACGATTAGCTAAATATAACTGTTTCCGTATTTTTTTAATTCTTTGTATTGCTCTTAATTTAGCAGCAAAGACACGTTCATCGATCGGCAGTTGCAGATAATCATCGCCCCCTGCATCAAGTCCTTTTGATATTTCTTTTGAACTTGCATTTTCCGATAGCAAAATTATCGGCACCCACTGCTCTTCTGATTCAGATAAGCCTCTAATTTCAAAGACAGTATCAATGCCATCCTTAACAGGTAATGCCATATCAAGAAGAATCAAATCGGGAGAATATATCAGGTAAGAATCAATCACATCAAGGCCGTTATCAGCATTAATAACCTCATGGCCTGCATTTTCTATACAGCTCTGAATATGTGTACGTTCTGAAGCATCAACTTCAGCCAACAACACTTTCATTTCTATTCCTTTGATAATCTCAGGCCTGATTCATAGGCTATAACGATATGAAAATAAAAACAAATTATTACTTTTTTTTAGCCCTAGGGTGCGCTGAATCGTAGACCTTTGCTAAATGCTGAAAATCAACATGCGTATACACTTGTGTGGTCGAAATATCGGCATGACCTAATAGCTCTTGAACTGCACGTAAATCACCACTTGATTCGAGCATATGGGATGCAAAAGCATGCCTGAGTCGGTGAGGATGAATATGGTCTGAAATACCCTGCTTCTTACCCCAGTATTTCAACCTTTGTTGAATAGAACGAACACCAAGCCGTCGTCCTTGTTTAGTGATAAACAGGGCATTCTGCTCATAAAAACCAAGCTGCTGTCTACGGTTCAGCCAGTTTTTTATTGCTTTAATAGCCTGTTCACCCACTGGAATTACACGACTTTTATCCCCTTTACCTGTCACATAGACAAGTTGATCATCGAGATCAACATCACGAAGATTAATGCTTGCCAGTTCCGATAAACGTAAGCCTGAAGAATAAAATAGCTCCATAATGGCTTTGTCACGACAAGCAATTAAATTATCACCAATATCGCTGTTTAATAAGCCATTAACCTGGTCAACGTCTAAAGTCGATGGTAGTTTCTTAGCTGATTTAGGGGCTTGTACAGCATGAGCTGGGTTTTGCTCACACAAGCCTTCACGAATCAAGAAACGGTATAAGCTCCGTAGTGAAGATAAAGCCCTTTGTATAGATCGACCTGATAAGTTTTGACGGTTGAGAAAAGCTATATAGCGTCTGATATCTGCGACTGTGACCGTCGGCCATTTTGTAATATTTTCTGTCTGAAGAAAATCAGCCGCTTGTTTTAAATCACGTTGATATGCCGAGGTCGTATTTTCTGATAAACGTCTTTCTTGTCGTAAATGCAAGATAAATAAATCAATTTTTTCGCCTAAGTCATCCATTATGGTTGTGGCTGTGGTGCCGCAATAAACGCATTAACACCTCGCCTAAAAATGCCAAATAGTCTGTTGCCATATTAGAGTGAAAACGATCTTCGTCATGGCTCGCTATCGCTAGGAAACCCGCACAGGGGTCATGTCCTATAGGCAAACAAGCTGCAGAGGCAACATTTTCATGCTGTTCTCCAAATAAAAGTTTTTTTTGTGCGTTTGATAAACGCCCGCATATGGGTTGATGTTTATCTAACACTTTATCAAAGACATCAAGCGCGGGATCATCTATATGTAACTGGACTATATTACCCTCAATATCAGGCAATGTGAGTTCTTTAACGCCATAAAAAAATCTTATCGCCACTTCGTCAGCTGTAAATTCTTGTTTTAACTCAGTCATTAGCATCGGTAAAAGCGTATCTAAACTGTCACTGTCCATTAATCTTAAACATAGAGAATGGACACGTGCTTGTAATTCAGTATTTTGTCGGGCGTTCTCAATTAAAGCATGTAACTGTTCGTTTAGTCGATCGCTTTTACCTCGAAGACGTTCAACTTGTCTTTGCGCCAAAGAAATAGTCCCTTCTGGTGACTCAGCTAATTGTAGTGATTCAATGACGCCAGGTTCTCTGAGAAAGAAATCAGGGTTTTGCTGCAAATAGTTAATGACCTGCTCGGTCTCTATGACTTGTTTATCATCGGCCATTCAATTTCCCCATCAAAAACATGTGTTGCGGCGCCTGTCATCCAAACAGATTCTTGATCTCCATCCCAAGATATATTGAGCTCACCACCTTTCAAAAAAACCTTTACTTGGTTTGCTAATAAACCAAGTTGAATACCCGCTACGACCGCAGCACAAGCACCAGTACCACAAGCTAAGGTTTCTCCTGCACCACGTTCAAAAACTCTTAACTTGATTTCATTTTCATTCAAAACTTGCATGAATCCAGCATTAACTTGTTCAGGAAACTGGGCATGACTTTGTAACATGATACCTAAGCCTGAGACATCAGCCTCTTCCACATCATCAACCAATATCACAGCATGTGGATTTCCCATGGATAAAGCCGAGAACATCACTGTCTCCCCATTGTTCAGCACAAACGAGTATGACACCGCCATTTCCGCATTAACAAAAGGTATAGATTGCGGTTCAAAACTTGGGATACCCATATCAACTGTCACATCAGTATTTTGTCGTAGGCTCGGGTGAATGATCCCTGATGCAGTTTCTACAGCAATGGTTTTCTTGTCCGTTAAGCCTTTGTCATAAACAAAACGTGCAAAACAGCGTGCACCATTACCGCACTGTTTAACTTCACCACCATCCGCGTTAAAAATACGATATTTGAAATCGATATTTGGGAGTAAAGAGTGCTCTACCAATAACAGTTGATCGCAACCTATTCCGAAATGACGATCGGCGAGAAAACGAACTTGCTCATTTGTTAAATGCACAGATTGATTGATAGCATCAATAATAATGAAGTCATTGCCAAGCCCATGCATTTTGCTAAATTTCAACATTATTATTCAGGTAAAACCTGTTCTCCAACAAACAATGATGGGATAGTTTCACGAGCTCGGATACAGTGGAAAGTATCGCCATCGATCATCACCTCAGCAGCCCGAGGTCTTGAATTATAGTTTGAGCTCATCGTAAAGCCATAAGCGCCCGAGGATTTTATGGCCAACAAATCACCTTGCTTAATCGCCAATTGACGGTTTTTACCCAAAAAATCACCCGTTTCGCATACTGGCCCGACGATATCATAAGTTTTTGTGGGGATTGAATGATCCACACGAACAGTCTGAATATCTTGCCATGACTGATACAAAGCAGGTCGTAGCAAGTCATTCATAGCGGCATCAACAATGGCAAAGTTATGATCTTCAGTCTCTTTTATATATTCGACCTTAGTCAACAACACACCTGCATTGCCGACTATCGCTCGGCCCGGCTCCATTAAAATTTCTATATCGCGACCAATTAACAATTTTTTTAATGCTTCAGCATATTCTTGAGGGCTGGGGGGTACTTCATCTTGATATGAAATACCTAAACCACCACCGATATCGAGGTGTTGTAATCTAATGTCCAATTCAGTCAGACGGTCTAGTAATGCAAGAACTCTTTCTAAGGCATCGACAAAAGGAGAGACTGATATTAATTGTGATCCGATATGACAATCGACACCGACTAACTCAAGGTGCGCCATGTTATTAGCTTGTATATAAACATCTTCTGCTTGTTCTATCGCAATACCAAATTTGTTTTCTTTTAAACCAGTCGATATATAAGGATGTGTTTTGGCATCGACATCAGGATTCACTCTGATAGATATAGGCGCAACACAATTTAGACGCTCAGCAACCCCATTTATTCGGATTAATTCAGCGACCGATTCAACATTAAAGCAACGAATTTGCTGTTGTAATGCATACTCAATTTCCGCAACCGTTTTACCTACACCGGAAAATACGACTTTCCCAGCGTCACCACCAGCCGCAATAACGCGTGCCAACTCACCACCCGAAACGATATCGAACCCAGAGCCCAGTCGAGCCATAACATTCAATACTGCCAGATTTGAATTGGCTTTTACCGCATAACAAATTTGGTGAGGAAACCCTACAAAAGCATCGTCAAATGCGCGCCAATGTCGCTCAATTGTTGCGCGTGAATAGACATAGCATGGTGTGCCAAACTGTTCAGAAATTATTGATAAATCGACGTTTTCAGCTAACAACTTATCTGCATGATATTGAAAATGGTCCATCTCTACTTACTTACCTCACCAAATTTGTTGAGGCATTCCCTTCAGGCAAGTAAAGGTCACCTTTCTGACCACAAGCCATAATCAAGGATAGTAAAAATGCAACTGTAGCGACGCGAAACCAAGTTTTTGTTTTATTCATTGAATTGCCTTTTTTAAATTTTTTTGTGGAGTATATACTAACAACATTGTGAGCCACGAATTACCAAGCTAATAATTAGCTACTCAGTTGAATATTATTACTATAAACTATAGGTTTTAAATTCAATTTTGACCCTGAGATATACGTTGAAAATATGGCAAATGTTGCAACATCAATTAGGTTAAGTGGACTGGCGCGACGTTTAGTCGACGAAGGTCTACTCTCAGAGCAAGATGCAGATAATGCTCAACAGGCTGCTAAAGAGGCTAAACTTGCCCTTGTTAGTTACCTAGTCAGTAATAAAATTGTTTCCAGTAAAAATATTGCATCTGTCGCTTCGCAAGAGTTCGGCGTGCCTTTATTCGATATCGAGACAATGAATTTTGATCTCGCTGCTACAGACCTAATCCAAGAAAAACTAATTCGAAAACATAATGCACTACCACTATATCAGCGTGGTAGCAGGTTATACGTTGCTGTCTCTGATCCGATGAACCTGCAAGGGTTAGACGAATTTCAGTTTAATACTGGTATCAATACCTATCCTGTCTTAGTCGACGAACAACAACTATCCCATGCTATAGAACGCGCTTTAGAAGATGAGGATAACCAACTAGATGATTTCGGTGATGCTGAATTAGATGATATCGATCTAGGTCACGATGATTTAGACAATAAAGATGAAGAAAATGTCGATGCCAATATTGACGACACGCCAGTTGTACGATTCATTAATGGTATTTTAACAACGGCCATTAAAGCTGGTGCATCGGATATCCACTTTGAACCCTATGAAAAAACCTTTAGGGTTAGAACCCGTATTGATGGCATTTTACATGAATCAAAAACGGCACCAATTGCACTTGCTGGCCGTATTTCTGCCCGTTTAAAAGTATTGTCCCGTCTTAATATTGCAGAACGCCGTGTGCCACAAGATGGACGAATGCGATTAAAACTGTCGAAAACCAAGGCCATTGATTTCCGTGTTAATACTTGTCCTACCTTGTTTGGTGAAAAGATTGTGTTGCGTATTCTCGATCCAACCAGTGCCCAATTAGGTATTGATGCACTAGGTTATGAAGAAGAACAAAAGAAAATCTTCATGGATACCATGCACAATCCATATGGCATGATTTTAGTAACAGGTCCAACAGGTAGTGGTAAAACAGTTTCTTTATATACTGCTCTTAATATTCTTAACACCGATAGGAGGAATATATCCACAGCAGAGGACCCAGCAGAAATCAGTTTGCCCGGTATTAATCAAGTTAATGTTAACCCTGCTGTTGGGCTTAATTTCTCGGATGCTTTGCGGGCTTTCCTACGTCAAGATCCAGACGTCATCATGGTCGGTGAGATCCGTGACTTGGAAACTGCTGAGATTGCTATTAAAGCGGCCCAAACTGGGCATATGGTCTTGTCGACACTTCACACCAACGATGCTCCACAAACTTTGACTCGTTTGGCAAATATGGGAGTCCCACCCTTTAATATTGCTTCAGCAGTGACATTAATCATTGCCCAACGTCTTGCACGGCGTTTATGTACTCACTGCAAAACTGCAGAATCTATCCCTGACGAAGCATTGCTTGAGGAAGGGTTTTCGCAACAACAAATTGATGAAGGCGTCACAGTTTTTAAAGCTGCTGGCTGTGATAATTGTACCGATGGTTATAAAGGACGTTTAGGTATATACCAAGTTATGCCAGTAACAGAAGCTATCGGGCGAATTATTATGGAAGGTGGTAATGCGATGCAAATTGCTGACCAAGCAGAAAAAGAAGGTGTTTTCGACCTCAGACGCTCTGGTCTAATAAAAGTAGCTTCAGGAATCACCAGTCTCGAAGAAATTAACCGTGTAATTAAGGAGTAATAAGTGGCACAGACAGCTAAAGCAATAAAACCACAAGTTGATCCTATTTTTATTTGGCAAGGAACGAATAAACAAGGTCGCCGCCTAAAAGGTGAGCAGACAGGGCAAAATGCGGCAAGCGTAAAGGCTGATTTGAGACGCCAGGGAATCACACCGATAAAGGTAAAGAAAAAACCGAAAGACTTATTTGCCGCAAGAAAGCCACCTATAAAACCAGGTGACATTGCTGTTTTCAGTCGTATGCTAGCCACAATGATGTCATCTGGTGTACCCCTTATGCAATCAATGCAAATCATTGGTGAAGGGCATGAAAATGCCAGTATGCAAGATATGATACTGGCTATCAAAGCGGATGTTGAATCAGGTACCAGTTTGACTGAATCACTAGCAAAATTCCCTTTTCACTTTAATGATTTATATATCAGCCTTGTTAATGCAGGTGAACAATCAGGAACGCTTGAACCTATTCTTCACGAAATTGCCACCTACCAAGAAAAGACAGAGGCCCTAAAAGCAAAAATCAAAAAAGCACTGGTTTACCCCACTGCCATTATCACAGTCGCTTTTGTTGTTACAGCGATTTTGATGATTTTTGTTATCCCTGAGTTTGAAAAGCTTTTCTCTGGGTTTGGTGCAGACTTACCTGGATTAACTAAAACGGTAATTTCCGTATCACAATTCTTCCAAGAAAAATGGTGGCTGGTCTTTGGCATTATCATCGGCTCTATTATTGGGCTGATGCAAGCTAAAAAAAGATCACGCAAAGTACAACATTTTTTAGATCGTTTACTACTCAAAATTCCTGTTATTGGTATCATCATGGAAAAAGGTGCTATTGCGAGATTTGCACGTACTTTTTCTACCATGTTTAAAGCAGGCGTACCTATGGTCGAAGCGATGACATCAGTTGCTGGAGCAACAGGTAATATTGTTTTCAGCGAGGCGACACTTGTGATGCGTGATGACGTCGCGTCGGGTACACAGCTCAATGTCGCTATGAAAAGCACTGAGCTATTCCCCAATATGGTTGTCCAAATGGTTTCCATTGGTGAAGAGTCTGGTTCACTGGATGCTATGCTGGCAAAGGTCGCTGATTTTTATGAGCGAGAAGTCGATGATGCTGTTGATAATATGACGGCATTGATGGAACCGTTGATAATGGTAGTTCTTGGGACTTTAGTCGGTACGCTTGTTGTCGCTATGTACTTACCGATATTCAAGCTAGGTGCAGTCATTTAATTAACCGTACCTATAGGTATCGGATCTTATACTCAAATTATGGATATTTAGGATCTGATATCTCACGATATATCTTATGGCCTCTAATCGGTAAATCAGCTATCTATCCAACTAAAAATACTTAGAATTAAGCTTCTTGCTTAAAAAAGTACTATCCTTTTATTTCACTCAACAAGTTATACGATAGAACTAAATAAATGACTATTTTCGAATTATTGTATACATCACAACCGCTATTTATCAGTACGATCGCTATACTTGGTCTCCTAATAGGCAGTTTTTTAAACGTAGTTATCTATCGACTCCCTATTATGATGGAACGCGAATGGCAATCACAATGTGATGAACTTTCAGGTAAGCCGAGTCAACAAAATGATATTTTCACTTTAAGCAAGCCCCGCTCGCGTTGCCCAAACTGTAATCATGCTATTAGCATGTTTGAAAATATTCCTGTTATTAGTTATTTGGTCCTTGCCGGTAAATGTAAAGAGTGTAAAACCGCTATCCCTAAACGCTATCCCATTATTGAGATGTTAACGGGGATACTTTCTGGTGTTATCGCCTATTACTTTGGTTTTGAATGGGCTTGCCTTGGTGCTTTGTTACTCACTTGGTCGTTGATCGCATTAACTTTTATTGATGTCGACCACCAATTATTACCCGATAGCATCACACTACCATTACTTTGGCTTGGTATTTTTTTCAATTTGTTCAGTCATTTCACTACACTACAAAGTAGTGTTGTTGGTGCTATCGCTGGATATCTTTCTTTGTGGCTCGTTTTTCAAACTTTTAAATTGGTTACAGGAAAAGAAGGAATGGGCTACGGCGACTTCAAGCTTTTAGCTGCGTTAGGGGCTTGGCTTGGATGGGCATTTTTACCCTCTATTATCTTATTATCATCATTAGTTGGGGCAGTTGTTGGTTTAACCTTGCTCGCACTACGCCAGCATCAGCGTGATATACCTATCCCCTTTGGCCCATACTTAGCAGCAGCAGGGTGGATCGCCTTAGTCTGGGGAGACACTATCAATAATACCTATTTAAGATTCGCTGGCCTAAGCTAATAATCAACGTGCTAAAAATAGGTTTAACAGGTGGCATTGCATGCGGTAAATCTACCGTATGCCAACTTTTTAATGAGCAAGGCATTCCCATTATTGACGCTGATATTATTGCTCGTGATATTGTGCAACCTGGTAGTCAATGCTACCAACAAGTTGTCGAGTTATTTGGCCATCATATTCTACAAACTGATGGACAACTCAATAGACAACTATTACGACGAAAAATTTTTACTAACCCAGCAAGTAAAAAGCGCTTGGAAAGCATTCTTCATCCAGTGATTCGTCAGCAACTACTTCAACAAAGTCAGCAAGTCAACGCACCCTATTGTATTCTAGCCATTCCACTATTGATCGAAGCTAAAATGATAGATTTAGTTGATCGTGTCCTTGTCATTGATAGTGATACAAAGATCCAATTAGCACGGCTTTGCCAACGCGATGGATTAACTGAACAAGAAGCGAGCAATATATTATCTCAACAATGCACACAGCAAAACCGCCTTGCCCACGCTGATGATATTATTGCTAATAATGCCTCGCTAGATAAACTAAGCCGAGCCGTTATCCAACAACATCAAAAATATATAGAATTCGCTAATTCAATATCTAATGGTTGCCAGCCATCCGATAGTCATGGAGAATAGCATTACTATTGCAAAAATTTGCTACTAAAAACCACTGTGCCAGAAACTATTATCTACGAACAACCGCTTAATGAGCGCATACGTACCTTCTTGAGATTGGAATTTTTATTCCTACGCTTAGATACCGCTCTGACTAGCAATTCGGAACTAAAAAATCGCGAGGCCATTGATTGCCTTCTCAGTATTTTATCTGTTTTCGAACGCAGTGATCTTAAGTCTGAAATTATAAAAGAATTAGAGCGCTTGATTTCAACGTTGTCAGCGTTAGAAAACAGTCCAGGCGTAGATAAAGCAGCTTTAGAAGATTTACTGACAAGCCTCGACCACATTTTGGATAGCCTTTATGCTAATAAATCAGCTATTGGTCAAAAGCTGCGTGATAATGATTTTTTGTATAGCATCAGGCAGCGTTCAAGTATTCCTGGTGGCACTTGTGACTTCGATTTACCCAGTTATCACTATTGGCTTCAACATACGAGTGATGAAACCCGCAAACAACAACTATTAACATGGTTCGAACCCTTTAGCTCTGTTCGTGCTGCTATAGATATTACACTCAAACTGATTCGGCAAAGTACAGGATTTACCCCCATAACAGCCGAAGCTGGTTTTTATCAACATAGTCTCGATAGCTCACAAGCTAATCAACTTATTCGAGTAAAAGTCCCTCGAACATCAGAATTTTATCCGGAAATAAGTGGTGGTAAACATCGGTTTACTATTCGTTTAATGCGTTTTGATATTAAACAACGCGCCCAACAAATAGAAGAAGACATTGCATTAGCGCTAAGTTGCTGCGCAATGTAAAGAGTTCATTCACTATGGTTACCAAAGTCAAATGCCCACAATGTGGAAAGCCAGTGATTTGGCAAGCGACTTCAAAATGGAAGCCCTTTTGTAGCGAGCGCTGTAAATTAATTGACCTTGGCGATTGGGCTGCTGAAAATCATCGTATTCCAGGGCCTGATGTTCAATCAGAAATTCTAAACGAGGAAGACTTTGACCCTAGCGAGTACCACTAATAACTAGCTAATTTTAGGCGTCTCCAGCAGTTAAAATGCCTTGCTGTCTTGAGAACGCTAACATCCTATTAAGAGGAATCAAGGCTTTTTGTCTTGTTACTTCATCCACTTCGATAACATTACTACCATCGCGTAAAGCTTCATATAAGTTTACTAAGGTATTCATCGCCATCCACGGACAATGAGCACAGCTCTTACAAGTCGCACTTTTATCACCTGTTGGGGCTGGAATGAGTCTTTTATCCGGAACTTGCTGGCTCATCTTATAAAATAAGCCATGGTCGGTAGCGATAATCAGTGTATCTGCTTTGGAACGTTTACCCGCAGCAATAATTTGTTTTGTCGAACCCACAAAATCTGCCTTTGCAATCACCCCTTCTGGCGATTCTGGGTGCACTAGCACTTCCGCATCAGGATGTGCCTGCATCAATAATTCCAACTCATTGAGCTTAAACTCATCATGCACGACACAATAACCCTGCCACAGCACCATATTAGCACCCGTTTTGTTATTGATATATTGACCTAAATGCCTATCTGGTCCCCAAATTATTTTTTCACCTTTAGCCATTAAATGCTCAATAATCTGGATGGCATTACTTGAAGTAACAATCCAGTCTGCACGTGCTTTTACCTCAACACTGGTATTGGCATAAACAACCACTGTGTGATCTGGGTATTGATCACAGAACTGGCTAAACTCATCAATCGGGCAACCTAAATCTAAGGAACATTCTGCCTCTAGCGTTGGCATGATAATCGTTTTTTCAGGACTCAGTATCTTCGCTGTCTCGCCCATAAAGCGGACACCTGCAATCACTAAAGTACTCGCACTATGTTGTGCACCAAAATTAGCCATATCAAGCGAGTCTGAAACATAACCACCCGATGCTTCAGCCAAAGCCTGAATAGCATCATCCACATAATAATGGGCTATTAAGACGGCATCCTTTTCTTTTAACAGGGCTTTTATTTTTTCAATATAGTCAGCTTGCTCAGCAGCGTTTAACCAAGGAGATGGTTCAACATTATCAATAATATTGTCTATTTTTGCTTGTAATTGTTGTGGGATTTTTTCTGCGAGACTCATCAACTACTACCTGTATTATGTATTTACTGTGCTTGTTTTAATTGTAATGCTTCAACTATCGCTTGATTCGCTGCTGGAAAATTATAGTGTTGTATCATTTCAATTGGACACCAACGTATCTGCTGCCCTTCTTGGCCGCTTGCTGCGCCAAAATAATTATCCACTTGCCAAACATCAAGTAATACAGCCTTATCATTATATTGATGCTCTACTACCAGCAAAGGTTCGGCATGTGCTATTTTTAAACCCACTTCTTCTCTTATTTCTCTATGTAGAGCTTGATAAACGGTTTCATCATGATTCACTTTGCCGCCAGGAAACTCCCAGAGCCCCCCTTGGTGCTGATGTTGTTGCCGTAACGCTAATAAAACTTCTTGTTGTTCATTGATGATGACAGCAACCGCAACATGTATGGTTTTCACTTAAAACCTAGCTGTCCGTATCTAGTAATACATAAAGTGCCCCACAATAAGGGCACAGTGCTTCACCTTTATCTTCGATATCAAGAAACACTCTAGGATGCGCATTCCAGCTCTCATTTTGAGCGGTAGGACAACTAAGGGGTAAATCCTTCTTATGCACCCCATATCGTCTTTCGGTCGATGACGTAGTTAATTTCGTCTCATTCATAGTGTATGACCCTTATTTAAGCACCTTTAGCAGCATTATCCGATAAATTGGGCGCTTTTCGTAAACGGATATTTAATTCTTTTAACTGTGTTTCATTAACCGCACTGGGTGCATCAGTTAATAAGCAAGCTGCTGTTTGTGTTTTTGGAAATGCCATAACATCACGTATTGATGCTGATCCTGTCATTAACATCGCTAAGCGATCCAACCCAAACGCCAATCCGCCATGAGGAGGACAACCGAACTTCAATGCTTCGAGTAAGAAACCAAATTTATCATCTGCTTCTTGTTCTGAAATACCGAGCAACTCAAACACTTTAGATTGAACAGCTGCGCGATGAATACGCATAGAGCCTCCACCCAGCTCCGTTCCATTCAACACCATATCGTAAGCTCTCGATAAACATTTACCTGGATCAGATTCAAGTAAATCAATATCAGACTCACGTGGTGCTGTAAACGGATGGTGTAATGCCATCCAACGATTTGCCTTATCATCCCATTCAAACATTGGGAATGCGACAACCCATAATGGCTGCCAATCACGCTTCACCATATCAAGATCGTGACCTACTTTAACGCGTAACGCGCCTAATGCTTCATTGACAATATTTGCTTTGTCAGCACCAAAGAATACTAGGTCACCTGTCTGTGCCCCAGTACGTTGCATGATGGCTGTGACGACATCATCTGGTAAAAATTTCAGTATCGGAGATTGTAGGCCTTCACGACCGTTATCAATATCATTTACTTTAATATAAGCCAGTCCTTTCGCACCATAAATACCAACATACTTAGTATAGTCATCAATTTGTTTTCGGCTTAAACTGGCGCCATCAGGGACTCTTAATGCCGCTACACGGCCTTTTTCATCTTGTGCAGGACCTGAGAATACTTTGAAATCAACTGACTTCATCAAGTCACTAATTTCAACAAGCTCCAAATCGATTCTTAAATCAGGTTTATCACTACCAAAACGCGCCATAGCTTCAGCATAAGTCATTCGTGGAAAAGGATTTGGTAAAGATTCACCCAATGAATGAGCAAACACTCCTCGAATCATATCTTCCATCATTGTCATCAAGTCTTCTTCTTCGACAAATGAGGTTTCCACATCGAGCTGAGTAAACTCAGGTTGCCTATCCGCACGTAAGTCTTCATCACGGAAACAACGAACAACCTGATAATAGCGATCCATGCCCGACACCATAAGCAGTTGTTTAAACAATTGTGGTGATTGCGGCAAGGCGAAAAAGTCGCCAGCATGCGTACGACTCGGCACCAAATAATCGCGCGCACCTTCTGGGGTCGCTTTGGTTAAAATTGGTGTTTCAATATCAAGAAAGCCATTATCGTCTAGGTAATTACGTAAAAATCGTGTAATTTGCGAACGGAAACGTAATTTCTGTAACATTTCAGGACGACGTAGATCGATATAACGGTGACGAAGTCTGACATCTTCACTGACTTCTGCCTGTTCTGACAATGGGAAAGGTGGTGTTTCTGAACTATTGAGAATATCTATGCGTTTAGCAACAATTTCAATTTTTCCGCTTTTGAGATCACTGTTATCGCTACCTTCTGGGCGTAAACGTACCTCGCCCTCAACTTGCAAGACGTATTCACTACGAACACGATCAGCAATAGCAAAACTTTCAGCATCTTCTGGATTACAGACAATCTGTACAAGACCTTCACGATCACGAAAGTCAATAAAAATAACCCCGCCATGATCACGACGTCTATGCATCCAACCCGCTACAGTAACTGTTTGACCTTCTAATGTTTCATTTACATCGCCGCAATAATGGCTACGCATGCTCTTTCCCAAAATTTATCTTCGTTAATCTATTTAGCTAAACTATTGTCTCAACCCAGCTAACACTCTTTATTTTTCTTCACTGACTGTTTCAGCCACTAACTCATCTTTTTGCCACTCTGGTACGGCAACGCCCAAGGAAATAATCATCTTCAGACCATCTTCCACCGGCATCTCTAGCTCAATCACATCATCTTCAGGCACCATAATGACAAATCCAGACGTTGGATTAGGCGTTGTCGGGATAAAAACACTTATTACCTTTCTTTCGGTTTTAGCCTGTACTTCTCCCAACTTATCCGAAGTCATAAATGCCACGCTCCATAAGCCTTTTCGCGGATATTCAATCAACAACACCTTACGAAACGATTTTGCATCGGTTGCAAGTACCGCTTCCATAATTTGCTTTATACCCGCGTAAAGCGTCCGGACTAAGGGAATCCTGGCTAAAAAATGTTCCCAGGCAATCACCATTCTCTTGCCAAGAAAGTTGGCGACTATCATTCCGGTTGCAAGAACCAACAAAACAGCCAGTACTACACCTAAGCCAGGAATATGTACACCCAGAAGATTATCTGGCTGATAAGCTTGCGGCAATAATAGTAAGGTACGATCAAGTAAACCAACTATCGCACGGATGACCAAAAAGGTAATGCCCAAGGGCATCCATACCAGTAAACCAGCAATAAGGTATTTGCGCATTTTTACACTCTACCGTCTAGCACTTTCATGCTTTACTATCCTGCCGCTTTAGTAGTTTTTACTGAGGTGCCACTATCACTATCAGCTAAGTTACGTTTGTTACCACTTTTAAAGTCAGTTTCATACCAACCATCACCTTTTAACCTGAAACCGGCAGCCGACACCAATTTCTTTAAGCTGGGTTCATCACATGCAGGACAATGAATCAAAGATTCATCACTGATTTTTTGCAATGCTTCAAATTCGTGGCCACATGTATCACAACGGTACTCATATAATGGCATAGTGTTAGTTACCCCTTTTATATTGCTTTCGTAATGGCATCCACCAAAGACAGCAAATTTAATCCTTAAATCTATAACCGATTAATTATACCTAAAATATATCGCTCTGGCTTTACCCATATCACCACACATATAAAATTTGACTCCCTTTTTGATCTATAACCCAAAGCCTTCTATAAAACCACCCAGTTAATAACTGAAACAACTCAGTGCATTCACACGCGATAACGTATAAAATTAGCATGTCTATAAAAACTTTCACGAGGTAACTCCAGGATGACGCATAGCATTGATAAAGCGAAACGACGCTTTCTAACAAATGCAACCACGGTCGTCGGTGGTGTAGGAGTCGCAGCAGTAGCTGTTCCCTTTTTAGCATCAATGTCACCAAGTGAAAAAGCTCAGGCTGCTGGTGCACCTGTCAATGTTGATATAAGCAAACTAGCGTTAGGTCAATTACTCATTGTTGAATGGCGAGGGAAGCCTGTTTGGATAGTTAGACGTTCTGCAGATATTATCAAAACCCTAAAAACTGAAACGGCTAAATTATCTGACCCAAATAGTGATGAAGTTGATCAACAGCCGGAGTATTGCACAAATCCTTCCCGCTCGATTCGTGAAGAGTTAATGGTTGTTGTTGGTATTTGCACCCATCTTGGTTGCTCCCCAACCTACAGACCGGAATTATCTCCAGCAGATTTAGGCGAAGATTGGAAAGGTGGTTTTTTCTGTCCATGCCATGGCTCGAAATTTGACCTTGCTGGTCGTGTTTATCAAGGAATGCCTGCACCAACTAATTTAGTGGTTCCCCCTCATCATTTTGTCAGTAACAATCAAATCTTAATAGGCGAAGATGCTAAAGGAGTTGCTTAATGAGTCTTTTAAGCTGGGTTGATGAACGCTTCCCTGCAAGTAAACTTTGGAAAGAACATTTAGCAGAGTATTACGCGCCTAAAAACTTCAATTTTTGGTACTTCTTTGGTTCATTAGCGCTACTGGTTTTAGTGCTACAAATTGTCACTGGTATCTTCTTAACGATGAATTACAAGCCAGATGCTCAACTGGCATTTGCTTCAGTCGAATACATTATGCGAGATGTGCAATGGGGTTGGCTTATCCGCTATTTGCACTCAACCGGGGCTTCCGCATTCTTCATTGTTGTCTACTTGCATATGTTCCGAGGGCTTATTTACGGTTCCTATAAGCAGCCCCGAGAACTTGTCTGGATCTTTGGTATGCTCATTTATGTAGCCCTAATGGCGGAAGCATTTATGGGTTATTTATTACCTTGGGGACAAATGTCCTACTGGGGTGCCCAAGTTATTATTTCGCTTTTTGGTGCAATACCCGTTATTGGGGAAGAGCTCGCACTGTGGATAAGAGGTGATTTTGTCGTTGCTGATGCAACCCTTAATCGCTTTTTTGCCTTTCATGTTATTGCTGTCCCATTCGTGTTAGTGGCATTGGTTGTTATGCATATTATTGCTTTACATGAAGTTGGCTCTAATAACCCAGATGGCATTGAAATAAAACAGCAAAAAGATGAGAAAGGCATACCACTAGATGGGATTCCATTCCACCCATACTATTCTGTTAAAGATATTGTCGGTGTTGGGGTATTTCTCTTTATCTTTGCTCTGGTTGTTTTCTATATGCCCGAGCTTGATGGTTGGTTCTTAGAAAAAGATAACTTTATACCTGCTGATCCACTTAAAACACCTGAACATATCGTGCCGCTTTGGTACTTCACACCGTTTTATGCCATCCTAAGAGCTGTTCCAGATAAGCTATTCGGCGTGCTTGCAATGGGTGGCGCTATTGTTGTGCTATTCCTTCTCCCATGGCTCGATAGAAGCCCTGTTAAATCGATACGTTATCGTGGCCCTCTATTCCGTTGGGCATTAACGCTGTTTATTATTAGCTTCCTAGCACTAGGTTATTTAGGTACACAACCGGCAACTGGCCTTTACACAATTATGGCTCGCGTATTCGCTATTGTTTATTTTGCCTTTTTCCTATTTATGCCAATTTATACCAAGCTCGATAATGACAAACCTGTACCAGAGAGGGTGAACTTTAAATGAAACAGACCATTTATACTCTCTTTATGGCGATCTTGCTTCTGGCATCACCCCTCTCCTATTCCGCATCAACAGGAGTGCATTTAGATTCTGTTGATATTGATTTATCAGATAAAGAATCATTACAACGTGGCGCCAATCTCTTTATGAATAATTGTCTAAGCTGTCACGCTGCCTCTTATATGCGTTATAACCGCATGGCTAGAGACATTGGCTTATCAGAAGAAGAAGTCAAAGAAAATCTCATATTTGGTTCGGATAAGATTGGTGACACGATGACTATTGCAATGCGTCCAGATGATGCAAAAAAATGGTTTGGGGTTACCCCTCCTGACCTGTCTGTTATTGCAAGAGCACGTGGCACAGATTGGCTCTACACCTATCTACGTACTTTCTATATCGATAGTACCAAACCAATAGGCACTAATAATCTCGTATTTAAAGACTCGGCTATGCCTCATATCTTCTGGCAGCAGCAAGGCTATATGCATCAAGATGAAAATGGGCAACTCGTCAATAAGGGTCAAAAGTCGACCGTAGATGCTGAAAAATCAAATGTTGGTAACCAGATAACAGAGTCTGAATACAATACCTTAGTGCGTGATTTAGTTAATTTCATGGCTTATATTAGTGAACCTTCCAAAATACAACGTCTGGCAATGGGTCATTGGGTATTACTGTATATATTGCTATTTACTGTGATTGCCTATTTCATGAAAAAAGCATTTTGGGAAGATATTCATTAATGTAATGGCTCTGCAGACTAAGGTGCTAGACATGATCTGCCAACTCCTTTATATGATCTTCACTACGCTAAAATGGGATAGTCAAAACACCATGGCTAAAATTTTCACCCCATGAAGATAAGTCTGTATTCGGATCCATCCTGCCCTTTTTGTCATCGAACAAGACTTGCAATCTCAGAAAAAAATATCGTCGTAGACATCAAAAATAGTACCGAGCAACACTGGCCAGAAGAAGTTGCCATTGCAAACCCTTATGGTCGCAGCCCTGCTTTAATGGATCGTGATTTGATCCTTTTCGACGCCAATATAATTATTAACTATTTAGATGAACGCTTCATGCATCCACCTTTGATGCCTACTGATCCTGCCTCTCGCGCAAAAAGTAGAATGATGTTGCATCGTATTGATCAGGACTGGTTTAGCCTCTGGGATGCCCTTACTGGTACAAATAAACGAAAAGTGAACACCGCTAGAAAAACGATTCAAGAAGATTTAACTGTCATGTCCTCTTTATTTTCAGACTCGACATTTTTTTTGAGCAATACCTTTTCAGTCTTAGACTGTAGTTTGGCACCGCTACTCTGGCGTTTACCTATGCTTAGTATTAAACTGCCAGCTAAAGCAAAGGCAATCGAACACTATGCGGAACGAATTTTTGCTCGAGATAGTTTTCAAAATAGTCTGAGCGATATAGAAAGAGCGATGCGATAAAGACCATGACACCTCAAAAACCCTATCTTATTCGTGCTATCTATGAATGGCTACTGGATAACCAACTCACACCTTATTTATTGGTGAATACGACACACAGTGATGTTCAGGTGCCACTGGAATTTATTAACGACAATAAAATTGTGTTGAATATTGCGCCGGATGCAGTGAACAATTTCCATGCTGATAATGGCTGGATTAGTTTTTCTGCCCGCTTTTCAGGAAAATCGATGGAATTGTTTATTCCTATTGCTGCTATTCAAGCTATCTATGGTAAGGAAAATAACGAAGGCATGTTTTTTACAGACGACGATATTCCTCCTGCGCCTAAACCACCAACAAAACCAAGCTCAATTAAAACCAAACCCAGCCTAAAAGTGGTTAAATAAGCTTATATACCCAAACTAGTTGTCTGTATGACTTTGCTCAACCCAAATAATCGCTTGTTGTATAGCCGATAATGTCCGCTCACGTCCTAATAGTGTCAATGTTGCATCTAAGGGTGGAGAAATCGTATTACCTGTAATCGCAACACGAATTGGTTGAGCCACTTTTCCCATACCGATCTCTCTCTGTACAGAGCAAGCTTTTATCTCGTCATGGATGGGTTCTGCTGCCCAATCGGTTAACACCTTGAGACGTTGATGCATATCTTTAAGCACATCAAGACTAGCTAAGCCTAAATTCTTACGTGCTGCTTTCTCATCATATTCTTTTACTACTAGATAAAAGAAAACGCTATTTTCAGCCATTTCGACCAGTGTTTTTGCCCTTTCTTGCTGTAGCTTCACCACATCAGACAAAGCAGGGCCATCTGTTACAGGGTCGATTCCCCTCTGCCCCATATGCCAACTCAAGTGATGCGCAATATGTTCTGGCTCACTTGTTTTAATATAATGTTGGTTTAACCAAAGCAATTTATCCGTATTGAAACTAGAGGCTGCCTTATTTACATCTTCAACATCAAAAAGTTGAATCAATTCTTCTATTGTAAAAATTTCTTGATCGCCATGAGACCAGCCTAGGCGAACAAGGTAATTAAGTAATGCCTCTGGCAAATAACCCTGGTCCCGATAACTCATTACGCTTACTGCACCATGTCGCTTCGATAAACGAGCGCCATCATCACCTAAAATCATAGGTACATGCGCATAAACGGGGACATCCGCTTTTAAAGCTTTAAAGATATTAATCTGTCTTGGTGAATTATTGAGGTGATCGTCACCGCGAATAACATGCGTCATTGCCATATCTAAATCATCGACAACCACTGTTAAATTATAGGTGGGAGAGCCATCAGGACGAGCGATAACCAAATCATCTAATTCTGAGTTCTGAAATACAACATCACCTTTTACGACATCTTTCACCGTAACAGAACCTTCAAGTGGGTTCTTAAATCGAATAACGGGATCAACACCTTGTTTTGGCTTTTTCAGGTGTCTACAGCGGCCATCATAACGAGGTTTTTGCTTGGCAGCGCGCTGCTCTTCCCTCATAGTGTCCAACTCATCTTTAGAGCAATAACAATAATACGCATCGCCTTGCTCTAGCAATTGAGTTATCACCTCTTTATAGCGGACGAAGCGTTGTGTTTGAAAAAATGGTCCTTGATCGTATTCAAGTCCAAGCCACGTCATGCCTTCTAAAATGGCATTAACCGACTCCTCTGAAGAACGCTCAAGATCTGTATCTTCAATTCGTAATACAAATTCACCGCCATGCTTACGAGCATATAACCATGAAAACAGCGCTGTGCGTGCACCACCCACATGTAAATAACCAGTAGGGCTAGGCGCAAATCGGGTGCGAATTGTCATCTTTTTTAACTCTCAACGTATGTAAGTAACATTTTTAAAGTGAGCGATATTGTAACAGCATGATCAACAATTTTTTCCATTGATCTTCGATTTGATACTAATGATTACTTAGCTGTTGATTAGCCTCAGTAAGTAACTTAAGGTAAAATTTCTTATTGACTTAATAATCGACAGAGTCATAGAAAACACTGGAGTTCATGAATGAAAAAATTACTGCTACACCTTGATACAGATTCAATTCCAAGTGCGTTCGATCAAGCTGTAGCTTATGACTCTGATGTCGACAATATTATTCCTTATGGCAGCATTACTCGTGACAATGTCACACCACATGTTCATGGTATGATTTTCACTCGGGGCGGTAAAAATCTTAAAAATAGTGCTATTTTTATTGGCGGTTCAAATGTTCCCGCTAGCGAGCTAGTAGGTGACGCGGTTAAAAAGGCTTTCTTTGGCCCCGTTCGCGTATCAGTCATGCTCGATCCTAATGGCTCTAATACCACTGCTGCTGCCATTGCTCGGAAAGTAATTACAAACTATGATGTGACTGACAAAAAAGTGGTAATTATAGGCTCTGGTCCTGTAGGGCAGCGTACAGCGCTCTTCTTACTGAAAGAAGGCGCAAAAAAAGTCATTATCACAAGTCGTGATATCACACGCTCAACTAAAATAACTACACAAATGAAACAAGCTTATGACGTTGAAGTAACGCCAGGAGAAGCACGTAGTGACGAAGCCGTGATAAATTTACTAAAAGATGCCCATGTTGGAATCGGCTGTGGCCCAGCAGGTGTTTGTGTCATACCTAAACTTGCTTGGGCTGCGAGTGAGACGCTTGAAGTTATTGCAGATGTAAATGCTGTGCCGCCTCATGGTGTTGAAGAACTTGAAGTAATGGATGATGGTATTAAAAGACAAGGAATTCGTTTTTATGGTGCAATTGCCATTGGTAACTTTAAAATGAAAGTACATCGTGCTGCAATTGCATCTTTATATGAACGTAATGATCTATTTCTCGATGAAACAACTATTTATGGCATCGCCTGCAAAATAGATTCTCAATAGTGTCTAAACACCCACAAGACAATACTTCACCGCCTATTAAGAATGTAATAGTTAGTGCTCCGGCGCGTCTGCACTTAGGCTTCCTAGATCTAAACGGTCATTCTGGTAGAAGATTCGGTAGCATTGGTCTAGCCATCAATAGTCATAAGACAACTATTGAGGCCAGCTTAACGGGTACATCATCACACCAGCTTGATGTCCCCGAAGTGATGCAGAATAAGATAGAATCGCTTATTGCCTATTTTTATCAGGAAATAGCCAATCACATTATTCCTCAGCAACGAGGGATTAACTTAAAGCTACTAAGTTCAATTCCTGCACATGCAGGTCTAGGGTCAGGCACTCAATTAAGTCTTGTTATAGGCACTGCACTTGTCAGGCTTCACCAACTTGATATAAATACACAGCAAATAGCCTCATCTATGGGCCGAGGAACGCGTTCGGGTATTGGTATTGCTACATTTGATCATGGTGGTTTTATTATTGATGGTGGGTTGGGGACAGAATCGAAAACACCTCCTTTATTAGTTCAGCAGTCTTTTCCAAAAGACTGGGTTGTCGTTTTACTTATGGAAAAAAATCGACAAGGCGTTCATGGTAAGCAGGAGCTTAATGCTTTCAAACAGTTAGCTCCTTTCCCAATAGAGCAGTCACATGCAATATGTCACCTGACCTTGATGAAGTTGCTACCCGCTTTAATTGAAGAAAATATCGATGAGTTTGGTCAAGCTATCACCCAGATTCAAGAGCATATCGGAGATCACTTCTCGTCCTCTCAAGGAGGGCGTTACACTAGTCAAAAAATCGCAATGCTATTAGACTATGCTAAGGAGCTTGGTCATAAAGGTATTGGCCAAAGTTCGTGGGGGCCAACAGGGTGTTTATTTATCAATGGTTCATCTGCAGCACAAGAATTAGTGATTACGCTTGAAGACTATATACACAAACAATTCAACAATCCTCATGATTATTCAATCATTATTGCTCAAGCCAGCTCAAATGGTGCCAAAATTGAGATGAATACTTGATTCTGTCAGGACTTAGAACCTTAATAAATACACAAAGGAAACACCATGTCTAAACGCTCGATCATGCACATGCTTACGCCGATGCCACACAGTAGCCCGTTTGACATTAACATGGCCATCGACGCCGGTTATGATCTAGCATTCACTTACGACAACGTCACGTTAGAAAGAATCGCAGACATGACCCAAGACGCTATTTTTTCCCGTGGCCCATCAGGGGTGAAAAAAACAGGTATTTTTATCGGTGGTCGCGATATCGGCTTAGCAATGGATATGCTTGATGCCGCGAAAAAAGCGATGGTACCTCCTTTTGAGGTTTCAGTATTCGCAGATCCAAGCGGTGCATTTACGACTGCTGCTTCACTTGTTGCTTGCGTCGAACGTGAATTAAAAAATAATTTTCAACAAAATTTTGAGGGCATGAAAGCTGTTGTCTTTGGCGGTACAGGTGCAGTGGGTCTATCAACCGCGGTTATCGTGGCAGAACAAGGTGCTGATACCACCATTGTTGACCATTTTTCTATCGATACCGCACTTGATCATGCTAACGAAGCAAATCGTCGTTTTGGTGTCGACTTAACCGCAACCACCGCAGCTTCTGATGCAGATAAAGCAAGGTTGATTGTTGATGCTGACATCATATTTTGTACTGTAAAAGCAGGTATTCAAGTCCTCAATGCATCTGTATTAGCAGATGCTAAACAATTAAAAGTCGCCGGTGATGTTAATGCTGTTCCCCCTTTGGGAATAGAAGGCATTAAATTGATGGATGCTGGTGCCCCTTTAGTTCATGCCAGTAACGCTCAAGGTGCTGTTGGTGTTGGTGCTTTGGCTGTAGGCGATGTCAAATATCATCTACAACATGCCTTGCTACAACAAACTTTAGAAGAAGGGGATCCTGTCTATCTTGATTTCCGTAGCGCCTTTGAAGGTGCTCGCAAACTAGCTTAACAGACTTATTATAGTGACGAATCAGCACACTCCTGTCCTGGTTCTAGCTCAGAGCGGACGTTTTTTAGCGCAAGCTGCAAAGCAAGCCGGCTACCCCGTATGGGTAGCAGATTGCTTTGGCGATACAGATACACTTGCTTATGCTTGCCGCTGGCTTGCTATTCCAGCAATCAATGAACTTTCTGAGCACACGCTACTCACAACACTTGGACAATTAACAAAAGGACAGACTTGTCAGCTTGTTTGTGGAAGTGGTGTTGAAAAATTTCATTCCATATTAACTCGATTACCAGAGCATATTAAGCTAGTAGGTAATGATCCAACTACAATCGCCAACATCAAAAATCCCACTTTATTTTTTGAAACGCTTAAGCTTCTCAAGATCAATCACCCCAAAAGTCAATTAAAACGTCCAAGCGACACGACGAATTGGCTAATGAAAGCAAACTTTGGTTTTGGTGGAAGCCATATTCAGGCTGCAAACACTGAAAAACATCGACCAGAGTATTACTATCAGCAATATGAAATCGGCCAAAATATTTCAGCCCTATTTCTTGCTAATGGAACCAAGGCCAAACTTATTAGCTTGAATGAGCAGCATTTATCAGGCCATGCAACAACACCTTTCCTATTGAAAGGACTATCGGCGCCTGGTCCTTTATCTGACCAGAATACTCTGATCGTAAAAACGATTATCGATCGACTAAGCTTAGCTTTTGGTCTAGTTGGCTTTAATAGTATTGATTTGATCGTCAATCGGAAAGATCAAATATTTCTTCTTGAAGTCAATCCTAGGCCAAGTGCGAGTATGGAATTATTAGCCAAACATGAAAAACTATTCCAGTTACATATTGATGCTTGCCATGGTCAATTATCAGATAACATATCACTTGGTAATAACGTGGGCTCGCTGTTATATCACTTTGCCTCGGCCGATATTGTTATTCCTGCCAATATGAACTGGCCTAAGTCATGCCATGATTTACCTGCTGATGGCACCGAAATAAAACAAAGTTGCCCCATTTTCACATCTGTACTCAACCGTAATGAAGACACCACAGAAACACACCGGTCTATTGCCGCGCTAGTCAATAAGCAATTCATCAAGTCTTAAAAAATATTGGCTAAAAACCCATATCAGAAATAATCATTAGAATGGGAAAGAGTATGAACTGAGTAATATTTTTTTAGGCACTAATATCACAATATTAGCTATTTATGACTCATCTTCTTTGAGGATCGTATTACACAGTTTTACAGCAGGGTTGTATAGATAAACTCGCTTATCAGTCATCGTCTTCAAAATTATAATCGAGTGCTTCTGACGGCTCATGAATATAATAACCTTGAGCATAATCAACGCCTAACCGCCACAGTAATGCCAGACTGTTAGCATCGGAAACGAATTCAGCAATACTGCTTTTACCCGCATTTTTGCTCATTTCTATAATGGCTTTAACTGCTGCTTGGTTCTCGGAATCTTTAGCCATGTTTTGTACGAAAGTACCATTGATTTTTAAATAATCAACATCTAATGAATCAAGTGTGGCAGAGAAATCTAAACCTGAACCAAAATGTTCTAAACCAAATTCACAGCCAACTTGTTTTAATTTGGCTACAGTTTCTTTAGCATGCTCTAAATTTTCTAATGCTTCTGTTTCACTGATTTCAAATACTAATGAATCACCTTCTAAACCATTTTCTTTAAGTAAGCCACACAACCAATCAACGAAGTCTTCTTTACACAAAGTCTGTTTTGTTAATTTTATGAAAAAACGTGTTTTGGGAAATTTTTGCTGATGTTGAGCTAATCGTTGTAACGAATTAGTAATGACCCATTGATCTAGCTCATCCATCATCTTGAAATGATCTGCATATTGGAAGAACTTATCGGGCCACAATAAATCGCCTTTTTGATCGAACAGTCTAACCAACACTTCATAGAGTTGTTGTTCACGGCCATGTAAGCTAACTATAGGCTGGAAATGCAAGCTAAAGTCATTGTTTTTTAGCGCATCTTGCAGCTTCACTTCCCATTCAGATGTTTGTTTAACAGCATTATCGTCACTTTCCGTGTCAGCGGTCTGCAGACGCGTCACTTGGTTACCACCAGCATGTTGCGCTTGAACACAGGCTTTATCGGCATCATTCAATATTGCATCAACTGTCGATAATTTTTCTGAAATTCGACTAATTCCAATACTACATTGTAGATCAACATCATTAGAACTAGTTTGTGAAACATAGTTTGCTATGACATTACGATAGCTTTCTGCCCGTTGTTTAACATAGGCATCATCATCGCTATTGACGATAATAGTGAAGACTTGGTCTGAGTAGCGAGCAATAAGATCGGTATCAGCAGCTTCTTTTCTCAATAAATCAGCCACTTCTTTGATAATTAAATCACTGCTTCCTAGACCAAACTTCTCTTTTATTGATTGAAAATCATCAATCACTAAGTAGAGTAGAGCCGAATCACCTTTCCCTGTGCCGGCTTTACCAGCGGTTTTTTCAAGTTCATCAACAAAGCGCACTCGACTATAGAGGTTGGTTAAGAAATCTCGGTCACGAAGAAGTTTTAATTCTGTGTCTAAATTATCGTGTTCCAATTCATCCCGTATGACGACTTGCGTACAGTCTTCACCTTCGACTTCAGCATGGCTAAATTCGATTTGTGCTCTAAATACCGAACTATCAGCTTTCACACATTGAACTGAGACTGTTTGAGGTTCGCTATCGACTTGTTCCGAAAATTGTCTAAAAATTGATTTAAAACGAGCATGATCATCGACTGTGATCATATCTAGTATAGGTAAACCACTAATATCATCGGCATCTTCAAAACCAAATAACGCTAGATAGGCCGTATTTACGTATATATGCATACCTTCATGCATATAGGCCACAGCGTCACGGGAACTTTCTAATAATAGTCGGGAACGCTTTTCACTTTCTCGTAAAGCGCGTTCATTGCGACGTGCTAAACGGCGGTGGAATAAATTCTGTAATTCTCTTTCAACGGCAAATTGCAAACGACGACCATCACTAATCGGAATAATATCTTGCGCACCGATATCGTAAAGTTCTTCTATATCATCTTGAGATGAAGTTAATACAATACAGGGTAAGTCTTTACCGAGACGAGAAACAAAGTTAACTAATTCTCTTGGGGGTACCGCCGCCAGTGCAGCACGGCAGATAATAAGATCCCATGCCTGATTAGTCAGCGCTTCTTCAATGCCGGATAAACTATCTTGGCGTGAAGCACGGACAGCGTGCCCAGTACTTCTCAGGGTATTCGTAACGTTATCAGCTTCGGTCAACGAGTCGTCGACTAATAATAACCTTAAAATACCTTCAGCTTTTGCCACGCTATTTTTCCTCTTTCAATACAGTTAATGTCGGCTTTGAACCTTCAAGCCGAGTCATCTCTTCTTCCATCCATTGAAAGACACATTTATTAAGAGTCGATGCCTTTGTTTTTTTATCATCCGTCGCTATCTTATCGCCTATTACCAATTTAATCACGCCCGGATGCTTAACAAAGCCATGTTTAGGCCAAGACTTCCCTGCATCGTGCGCCACAGGCACAACAGGATAGCCTGTTTCCACAGCCAGAAATGCGCCCCCCATCCCAAATTTACCAATCTTACCTGCAGGAATTCGCGTTCCTTCTGGGAAAATAACCACCCATGCGCCTGATGATAGCCGTTCTCGGCCCTGTTCGACAACCTGATTTAACGCTTTTCGCCCTGCAGAACGATCGATTGCTATTGGTTTTAATGATGCCAAACCCCAACCGAAAAAAGGTATCCACAACAATTCACGTTTTAATACCCAGACTTGAGGAGGAAACACAGCCTGTAAAGCTAAGGTTTCCCATGACGATTGGTGCTTACACATTATGATGCATGGCTCATCGGGAATTTTTTCGAGACCCTCAACTTGATAACGAATACCGCAAATCTTATCCAGTAGCCACAAATTGATAATCGCCCATTGACTGACTAATTTATATCGAAGTCGAAATGGCAACGGCCAGACTATAAAGCTGATAATGGAAAATAAAACTGCCGTGATGACATGCATGCCGGCAAAAACTAAAGATCGTATAAACAACATTAATGATTATGTTCTAACAAAGCAGTCACGACCGCATCTAAATCATCGTAGATAACAGTTTCCACTGGCAACTGTGGATCCTGTTCAGTTTTTATTCCTTTTCCAGTACGAACTAGTATAGGTTTTGCACCGACAGCGAGTGCCGCACTAATATCACGTAAAGAGTCACCCACTGCTGGAATACCCTTTAAGTCAATTCGTAAGCGATGTGCTAACTCTTCAAAAGCACCACTTTTTGGTTTACGACAATCACAATCATCATCTGGACCATGCGGGCAAAAAATGATTGCTTCAAATTTGCCACCCACTTGCGCCAACATCCTGCGCATTTTGCTATGTATTTTAGCCAGCGTATTGACATCAAATAAGCCACGCGCCACACCTGATTGATTAGTTATAACTACAACGCGATATCCTGCATGGTTGAGCTTAGCGATAGCCTCTAAACTACCGTCAATCGGCTCCCATTCAGCAGGAGATTTGATAAAGTCATCTGAGTCACGATTGATGACACCATCACGATCTAGAATTATCAGTGACATACCAAACTCCTCATCTAATCATTAATCTGGCTCGATAAAAACACGAGCAAAAATTGTGCTTATTACTGTAAATGCGAAATATCCGCAACTTCCAAAAATAAAGCCCGCGTTTGATTCAATAAAGCAAAACGGTTTTGACGAACTGACATATCTTCATCCATCACCATGACACTATCAAAAAAAGCATCAACCGTTTCCCGCATATCAGCCAGTTTCGTCAAGACACCAGAATAATCACGATTCGCTAATAATGGATTCACTGTAGAACCAACACTCGCTAACTTATCGGCTAAAGCTTGTTCAGCGGGCTCTTGCAATAAACCACTATCAATAGATGTCATCGTCGGTTCGACGTCATTTTTACGCAAAATATTAGCGATACGCTTATTGGCAGCCGCCAATGACTCCGCCTGTTCCATTTTTCTGAAAGTAGCAACCGCTTCTAATCGTTCTACAAAATCAACTGGTTTACTAGGTTTAACAGCCAACACCGACTCAAACACATCCACTTGATATGACTTTTCACTGACATAGCCACGCAAACGTTCATACAGATAATTTAAAACATCCGTGACGGCTTGTTCTTCTATCGCCACACCTTCCAAACCTTTTGTAGCTTCATTTAATAGTGGAAGTAAATCAATATCTAGTTTGCTTTCAATGATGATACGCAATACACCCAAGGCTGCCCGCCTTAATGCAAAAGGATCTTTAACACCTGTTGGTGGCTGACCAATGGCAAACAAGCCTACTAGCGTATCAATTTTTTCCGCTAAGCTAAGCGCCTGACCCGTTTTGGTTTTCGGTAAAACATCACCAGCAAAACGCGGTAAATATTGCTCATCTAAGGCTTCACAAACTTCAGTATTTTCACCATCTAATTGGGCATAGTAACGACCCATTATCCCTTGCAGATCAGGAAACTCACCCACCATCTCGGTCACTAAATCGCATTTAGCTAGTAAGGCTGCTCTATTCGCTAGCTCAGGGTCGCCATTAGTCTGATGGTTGATATAACTCGCTAATCTAGCGACACGATTTGATTTATCAAATACTGTGCCTAATTTGTTTTGGAAGACAATAGTTTTAAGTTGCTCAAGTCGATCAATCAATGGTCGCTTTCTATCGGTATCCCAGAAAAATGCCGCATCACTTAAACGTGGCAAAATAACGCGCTCATTACCCGCAATAACCTGTGCTGGATCATTACTTTCTATATTACAAATCGTTATGAAGTATGGTAGTAGTGCGCCAACCTTATCCCTAACTGCAAAATACTTTTGATGTTCTTCCATAGAAGAAATTAATGCTTCTGCTGGTAGTTCAAGGAAACGCTTATCAAAAGAACCAGAAAGCGCGGCAGGCCATTCAACAAGTCCAGTGACCTCATCTAATAATGATTCATTAATAACCGCCTCACCACCTAAGCTCACTGCAAGCTCTAGCACCTGACCATGAATGGCCTCTTTACGAGCAGTCATATCAACCAATACATGGCCTTCTGTTTCTAATTGTGGCGCATAAGTTTGAGCTGATTGGATACGTATCGCTTGTGGATGATGGAAGCGGTGACCTCGACTTTCTCTACCAGAACTAACACCCAGCAAATCTAGTGGAATAACATCGTCACCAAACAATAACACCAGCCAATGAACAGGCCGCACAAACTCACCAGGTAAATCACCCCAGCGCATTCGTTTCGGAATAGGTAGGCCTTGTAATGTCTGCTGTAAAATATCACCAATTAAATGACTAGTTTGTTCACCCTTTTTCTGATGCTTAAAGACGAGCCAAGCACCTTTACCCGTTTCTAATTTTTCTAGATCTTCGACATTAGCACCACATGAACGAGCAAAACCTTGAACTGCCTTGGTGGGATTACCTTCTTCATCAAACGAAGCTGTCAGCGCTGGACCACGACGTTCAACAAGGCGATCTTGCTGCGCTGTTTGTAAACCATCTACCACTACGGCTAAACGTCTCGGCGCAGCATAGGAACGAATGGCCTTAAACTCTAATTCCGCTTTTTGTAAGCCCTCTTTAATGCCTGATTCCATAGCCGATATCAGCGATTTTAGCGCTTTCGGTGGTAATTCTTCAGTGCCAAGTTCAATTAATAAGTCACGTGCATCACTCATGACTGCACCTCCTTATTCATTTCCACCAGCATGGGGAAGCCTAGCGCCTCGCGCTTATCATGATAAGCCTGTGCCACCGCGCGAGCTAAGGTACGAACACGTAGAATAAAACGTTGGCGTTCGGTAACAGAGATAGCCTTCCGTGCATCTAATAAATTAAATGTGTGTGAGGCTTTCAGCACCAGCTCATAAGCTGGTAAAGGCAAACCAGCTTCAATCATCTTTTCACTCTCACGTTCACAGGTATCGAAAGTGGTAAATAAACTAGCAACATCGGCATGTTCAAAATTATAGGCTGACATTTCAATCTCATTTTGTAAGAAAACATCACCGTAAGTTACTTTGCCCATAGGGCCATCAGACCAGACTAAGTCATAAACACTGCTGACACCTTGAAGATACATAGCAATACGTTCTAAGCCATAAGTAATCTCACCTGTCACTGGACGGCATTCGAGTCCGCCAACTTGCTGAAAATAGGTGAACTGTGTGACTTCCATCCCGTTTAACCATATTTCCCAACCTAAGCCCCAAGCACCCAAAGTCGGCGACTCCCAATTATCCTCAACAAAACGGACATCATGGATAGCAGTATCAATGCCGAGCATATTCAATGAACCTAAATATAGTTCTTGGATATTGGCTGGAGAAGGCTTTAATACAACTTGAAACTGATAGTAGTGTTGTAAGCGGTTTGGATTCTCACCATAACGACCATCTGTAGGGCGGCGAGAAGGTTGAACATAGGCTGCGCTCCATGGCTCAGGTCCAATAGCCCGCAAAAATGTTGCTGGGTGAAAAGTACCTGCACCCATTTCCATATCATAAGGTTGCAATAACACACAGCCTTGATCGGCCCAGTATTGCTGTAATCTTAATATCAGATCTTGAAAGGTTTTCGGCGTATCTGCCACAGTCGCAGCTGTTGTAGTCATTAGGTAAACATCACAATCTATAATCAAAAACCTAATGATTATATCTAATATCCTTATCTTATGTAGCGCCAGAACATTAATTAGCTATTTATCTTATTAATCAGAACTGTCGAAATCTAATTTCAGGTAAAATCGCATAAAATCATTAATTTCAAAAGGCAGCTATGACTCGACATATCGGCATCGTGATGGATCCCATTTCAGCCATCAATATTAAAAAAGACAGTAGCTTTGCCATGTTACTTGCAGCCAAGGCAAAAGGCTGGACAATTTGGTATATGGAGCAACACGATCTTTTTCTACACAAAGGCGTTGTGTCTGCAATGATGAAACCGCTCGACATTTTTCAAGATGAAGCTAAGTGGTATCAATTAGACCAAGAACAAACCCGACCGTTAGCTGAACTAGACGCCATATTGATGCGTAAAGATCCGCCATTTGATATGGAGTATATCTATAGCACTTATCTATTAGAACAAGCACAAGCTGCTGGTGTACTCATCGTTAACGATCCGCAAAGTTTGCGTGATGCTAATGAAAAACTGTTCACCGCTTGGTTTCCACAGTGCTGCCCTGAAACATTGGTCACGCGCCAAAGTAAACTTATCCGCGACTTCCAACAACAACATGGTGACATCATCTTAAAACCCCTAGATGGTATGGGCGGCGCTTCTATCTTCCGAGTTAAAAATGGTGATCCCAACATCAGTGTCATTATTGAAATCCTGACTAATCATGGTGAAAAATCCATTATGGCTCAGCAATATATCCCTGAAATTACAGATGGCGATAAACGTATATTAATGATTAATGGTGAGCCAGTGCCTTATGCTTTAGCGCGTATCCCTGCTAAAGGTGAAACACGTGGTAATTTGGCTGCAGGGGGTCGTGCTGAAGGTCATCCACTGACTGAGCATGATCACTGGGTTTGCCAACAAGTCGGGCCGACATTACGTGAAAAAGGGCTTTTGTTTGTTGGCCTTGATGTGATTGGTGATTATTTAACTGAAATCAATGTCACCAGCCCAACATGTATTCGAGAATTAGATGCACAATTTGAGCTTAATATCGCGCACGACCTTATGAATAGTATCGATCAGCAACTTGGATGAAGCCGCTTACTTTTTTCATCCTTGGCCTATGTCTAGTCCTTGCTGGTTGCGATTCAGAACCAAGAGCACTACAAACAAAATTCTTTGCATTTGGTACTGAAATTGATGTCAGCCTTTATGATGTGGATGACAAAACAGCTGATGCTACTGTCGATATATTAGAAAATGTATTTTCTGAAAGTAATCAACTCTGGCACGCATGGCAACCCAGTACGCTAACGAACATCAACCAAGCGATAAGCAACAATGAATCAATCGTCGTGTCAGATAATGTGGCACAAGTCATTCAATTAGCTAAAACACTTGCTATCGATAGTCATCATCTCTTTAACCCTGCTGCTGGGCAGTTATTTTCGCTATGGGGGTTTCATCAAGACAACTGGTTTCAACCCCGCCCACCACCTGACGAAGCAGTATTAAATAAATGGGTGCAGTCAGCGCCAACAATGGAAAGTATTACAATTTCAAATGGCGTCCTCAAAAGCAGTAATCAACATGTCAAACTTGGCTTTGGTGGTTTTGCAAAGGGTTACGCCATTGATAAGGCTATCGAGGCGTTAAAACAAAAAGATATCCATAATGCTTTGATTAATATTGGCGGCGATCTTCGTGCCATTGGTTCTCATGGTAAACGGCCTTGGGTTATAGGTATTCGTCATCCACGGCAAGATGGCATGATTGCCTCTATCGCTTTAAATAATGATGAAAGTGCCTTTACTTCGGGTGATTATGAGCGCTTTTTTGAATATGAAGGTGTCCGTTACCCTCATATTATTGACCCGCGTTCAGGTTATCCTGCAGATCAAGCTATCTCTGTCACTGTTTTACACCAAAATGCTTCCATTGCTGATGCGGCGGCAACGGCACTATTTGTCGCGGGGAATGATTGGCCTAATATAGCTGCATCGCTTGATATCAGTCATGTTATGCTGGTAAAACCAAATGGTCAGATTGAATTGAGTCCGAGCATGGCGGAACGTATCACGCTTTTAGCTGACAAAGAAAAAACACTTATTCGTACAATAGAGACTGAAAATCATCATTGATTATGGAATCGAATACCGGCTTTGATAGGCTAAATTTTACTATCTTGTTTTCTATTCTTTTGCATCTAACAATACTGTTAGGTGTTGGTTTTAGTGTGTCTTCACCACCAAAAAATTCAGCACCCGCCAACCTTGATATTACCTTAGTCAAACAAAAAACCGAACTAGAACCGGATGATGCCGATTATTTAGCCCAAGCCAATAATGAAGGCGGCGGTGAAACGGACGAAAAATCGCCAACCCCAACCCCAATTAAACCATTAATAAAGCCCAACAACCGTGATGTCAGCAAAACTAAACAGACACAGGCACCTAAGGCAAGAATACAACCTACCCCTACTAAAACAATTGAAAAGCCTAAAAAATTGATCACCCAACAACAAGCTGAACGTAAAGTCGCTAGTAGCGAAGAAATTGTTAAAAAAGCACAGAGGCAAGTTCAGGCAACACCACAACTCAAACCTATACTTAGTGCAAGTGAATTAATGTCCAAGGTACGTAATGATATTAGCCTACGCGAACAGCAACTCGACCTAGCAGCAAAATCAGCCAGCAAAAGGCCTAAGAAAAGAGTGCTATCTAGCCGAACAAAAGAGTTTTCTGCTGCTGCTTATCACGAAGCTTGGCGAAAAAAAGTCGAACGCATTGGCACCATGAATTATCCACAAGAAGCAAAACAAAAAGGCATCAACGGTTCATTGATATTAGCTGTAGATATCAACCCTGATGGTAGCGTGTCGCCCGATGGCATCACATTGATACGTTCATCTGGACACAAATTACTCGATGATGCCGCTATCAAAATAGTCCGCCTAGCTTCGCCTTACGCGCCTATTCCAGACAATGTATTGAAGAACTTTGATCTCGTTACTATCACTAGAACATGGAAGTTTGAAACTGATAACGGCTTGTTCTCGCGCTAAAAATTATTACCCAATAAATAACTGATAACCGCGTTGGGCCTTACTAATATCGCTGTATTGCAAGGGTAATTGTTCTAGCAAAAGTGCAGCAAACTGCTTCACATCATCCACAGAGCCAGATTTTAATTCCAACTCTATTTCATGAATAACAGTTTTACGACTTGCTGTATAAACATGGCCAAAATCATAAGCCAGTTCGATATGTGTCTGATCAGTTAGTTTAAGCAACCGATGTTCTCTAGAAAAATCAGTGGTAAATATCGCTTGCAAAGTGGCTAGTGCCGACTCATCTTCAATGGCTTTGATAAGTGGTGTTTGTTGTAATAGTTCGAACTCGAATTCATCTTGTCCTAAAACATGTTCCCACTCTTGCCTTTCATGCAAACCATCATTTGCCAGACCCGTTTCTTTAACAGTTTGCAACCACGTTTGACCATTAAAGCGTCGTCGCAAGCCAATACCTTGTTTTAATAAAGCCAAGTCTGAATTATCAAAATAACGACTGATAAGTTGCCGCGTTTCAACAGTCCCCATCGACTTTTCTTCAATACAGGCAAGTGCGGATATATCTAATTTATTCTTGGCTAATACGGCCAGTTTTATTTCTTGCTCTAAGGCCATAACTTAATTCAATAATGGTTTTAAATAATGACCCGTATGTGAATTCGGGTTATCAGCAATCTGTTCTGGTGTCCCCATTGCCACTATCATACCGCCCCCGGAACCACCTTCAGGGCCCATGTCAATCACCCAATCGGCGGTTTTAATCACATCAAGATTGTGCTCGATAACGATAATAGTATTCCCACGATCACGTAAGCGATGCAACACTTTCAATAACTGTTCGATATCAAAGAAATGTAAACCTGTTGTTGGTTCATCAAGGATATAAAGCGTCTTACCTGTATCACGCTTGGATAACTCTTTCGCTAATTTAACACGCTGCGCTTCCCCGCCTGACAGGGTAGTGGCATTTTGTCCTAATTGAATATAGGTTAATCCCACATCCATTAAAGTCTCTAGCTTCTTGGCAACAACAGGAATATTAGTAAAGAACTCATTGGCCTCTTCTATCGTCATCGCTAGCACTTCGGTAATTGTTTTGCCTTTATAGCGTATATCTAAGGTTTCTCGGTTATAACGCTGACCTTTACAAACGTCACAAGGCACATAAATATCAGGCAAGAAATGCATCTCAACCTTGATCAAGCCATCGCCTTGACAGGCTTCGCAACGACCCCCTTTCACATTAAAACTAAATCGTCCCGGCGTGTATCCACGTGCGCGTGCTTCGGGCGTATTAGCAAATAATTCACGAACAGGTGTAAATATACCTGTATACGTCGCAGGGTTAGATCTCGGTGTTCGTCCAATCGGACTTTGATTAATCGCAACGACCTTATCAAGTTGCTCTAAGCCTAATACATCGCTATGTGGTGCAGGTTCTTCGGAAGCGCCATTGAGTGTTTTAGCTGTCAATTTGAGTAACGTGTCGTTTATAAGGGTCGATTTTCCTGAACCCGAAACACCTGTGATACACGTCATCAAACCAATAGGGATATCAACATCAACATCTCGTAGATTATTGCCGCAAGCACCACGCAAGCCAATCATTTTACCAGCGTGATATTCTTCTCTTTTGTTTGGAACCGCTATTTTTTGTTTACCTGATAAGTATTGCCCTGTCAGGGATTTAGCGCTCTTCATAATGGTCTCAGGTGTGCCTTGAGCTACAATTTCACCACCATGTACGCCCGCTCCAGGGCCAATATCGATCACATAATCAGCCGAACGAATAGCCTCTTCATCATGCTCGACAACAATAACGCTATTACCTAGGTCTCTTAGGCGCGTCAGCGTCGCTAATAAACGATCATTATCTCGCTGATGTAAACCGATAGAAGGCTCATCCAAAATATACATCACCCCAACCAAGCCTGCGCCAATTTGACTGGCTAGGCGTATACGTTGCGCTTCCCCGCCAGACAAGGTATCGGCACTTCGTGCTAGCGTTAAATAATCTAAGCCGACATTGACTAAGAAGGTTAATCGCTCTGAGATTTCTGAAATAATTTTACTGGCTATTTGGCCTTGTTTACCTGGCAAAACTAAGTTTTCAAAAAATGTTTTGGCTTCGCCTACAGGGAGCTCTGTCACTGTTGGCAAATTGGTTTTATCAATAAAGACATGTCTAGAACTTTGATTTAAACGTGCACCCGCACATTCAGGGCAAGAACGAACCGTATGGAATTTTGCTAGTTCATCTCGAACGCTACTCGATTCAGTCTCGTGATAGCGACGTTGCATATTAGGTATAACACCTTCAAAGTTGTGACTACGCTTAACGCTTTTGCCACGATCGCTCAGATAATCAAAATCAATTTTTGTTTTGCCACTGCCATAAAGCACCACTTTTCTGATTGACTCGGGAAGTTGTTCAAAAGGCGTTTCCAAATCAAAATCGTAATGTTCGGCTAAAGAATGCATTAATTGATAATAATAGGCATTCCTTCGATCCCAACCACGAACAGCCCCTGCAGCTAAACTCATTTCAGGATGCGCAACAACACGAGCCGGATCGACAAATTGTTTAACGCCTAGTCCATCACAGGTTCCACAAGCACCCGCTGGGTTGTTGAACGAGAACATTCTTGGTTCAAGTTCTACAATGGAATAACCACATTGGGAGCATGAAAAACGTGATGAAAACAAGGTTTCATTACCTTCATCATCCATCGAAATCACACGGGCAATGCCATCTGACATTTGCAAAGCTGTTTCAAATGATTCAGCCAAACGCTGCTGTATATCAGGCCTTACTTTAAAGCGATCAACAACCGCTTCAATACTATGTTTTTTACGTAACTCAAGTTCTGGTGGGTTATCCAAGTCAACGACTTTGCCGTTCACTCTCGCTCTGACAAAACCTTGAGCTCGTAGGTTTTCCAGAATATCACGATGCTCACCTTTCCTGTCTTCCACAACAGGTGCAAGCAACATCATCCGTTCACCCTCAGGCATTGCCAGCACAGTATCCACCATCTGACTGACAGTTTGCGCTGCTAGTGGCGAATCATGAGTCGGGCAGCGCGGCTCCCCTGCCCTAGCAAAGAGCAGACGCAGATAATCATAAATTTCTGTGATCGTGCCCACCGTTGAGCGAGGATTATGCGATGTTGATTTTTGTTCTATAGAGATCGCCGGTGATAAACCTTCAATATGATCAACATCCGGCTTTTCCATCATTGACAAGAACTGCCTTGCATAAGCAGACAAGGACTCAACATAGCGCCGTTGACCTTCTGCATACAAGGTATCAAAAGCCAATGATGACTTCCCTGAACCCGATAAACCCGTAATCACAATAAGTGCATCACGTGGTAAATCAAGATCAATATTTTTCAAATTATGCGTGCGTGCACCACGAATACTTATGCTTTTCATCAAGCTTCCGTATAGAATAAGGCCAAACCAATAAATATACCCTTACTCACTACAATGACGCAAAAGCAAAGTAACACCTCCGCTATGACCCCGTTAGAAAAACGCAGCATTTCAGGTTTAGCTAGTATCTATGCCCTGCGTATGCTTGGCCTTTTCATGATCTTGCCCGTTTTTTCACTGGCTGCAGATCAATACACTGGCTCTACCGCTTTTTTAATTGGTTTAGCAATTGGCGCATACGGTTTAACCCAAGCCATATTCCAAATCCCCTTCGGTATGTTATCTGACCGCATTGGTCGTAAACGTGTGATCACTGCTGGTTTATTATTATTTGCTGCAGGAAGCATCGTTGCTGCCATGGCCGATTCTATTTATATGGTCATTCTAGGTCGGTTGCTGCAAGGTAGCGGTGCGATCTCTGCTGCAGTGATGGCACTCACTGCCGATCTAACACGGGATGAACATCGCACTAAAGCGATGGCGACTATAGGCATAAGCATCGGTCTTGCTTTTTCCGTTGCCTTAGCCTCAGGTGCAGCCTTAGAAAGCTGGATTGGCTTATCCGGTATTTTCTGGTCAACAGCCGCACTCTCTCTAGTAGGCATCGCCGTATTACACCTTTGGGTCCCTACCCCTGTTCGCTGTATCAACCACCGAGATATTGAGCCTGTTCCTCAGCAATTTACTAAAGTCCTCGCTAATAAAGAAATAATGCGAATGGTACTGAGTATTATGCTACTGCATCTATTGTTAACGACTAGCTTTTTTGCGTTGCCAATCACTTTGTTTGAAACCGCAGGCTTAGCTAAAGAACAACATGCCATGGCTTATTTACCTATACTGATAGCTGCTTTTATCGCTATGGTGCCTTTCATCATTATTGCCGAGAAAAAGCGCAAAATGAAATCCATCTTTATTGGTGCGGTGGCCGTTCTCGGCATTAGCCAGTTTATTTGGGCATTTGTAGCTAGCTCTGCCACCAGTATTTTAATTGGATTATGGTTATTTTTTACCGCCTTCAACATTCTGGAAGCAAGCTTACCTTCAATAATGTCAAAACTCAGCCCCTTAGAAAACAAAGGTACTGCACTTGGTATTTATTCAACAGCGCAGTTCCTCGGCGCTTTTATAGGTGGTGCTACTGGCGGCCTGCTCTACGGTCAATTCGACGTCATGGGTGTATTTATAGCCGGTACTATTATCACCATCGGCTGGCTATGCCTGATTATACCGATGACACCACCTCGCCACTTATCTACGCGTATAATCGAGTTGCCAACAGCCTCAGACACTAACGCTAACGATATAGCCCGTAAACTTAACGCTATTGTCGGTGTGGTTGAGACAATGATTGTCGCTAACGAGAAAGTCGCCTATGTTAAATTTGTACCCGAAGAAATCAGTATTGATGAACTAGAAGCATTTAGCTATTCATCGTAGAATAGACACTTTAAACAAAAACCAGTTTCAGGAGCCAAACCATGTCAGTGAATAAAGTCATACTAGTAGGAAGACTCGGGGCTGAACCAGAAAGCCGTGCTTTTCCTGATGGCGGCTCCATTTGTAACTTAAGATTAGCCACTTCAGAATCTTGGAAAGATCGACAAACAGGGGAGCGTAAAGAGCGCACTGAATGGCATCGCGTTACTTTACGTAACCGTCTTGGCGAGGTCGCACAGCAATATCTTCATAAAGGTTCACAGGTTTATATCGAAGGCCGTATCCAAACTCGTAAATGGCAAGACCAAAATGGCCAAGATCGTTACTCCACAGAGGTCGTTGGTGACAGCATGACCATGCTTGATAGCAAAGGTTCAGGTGGCAGCACTGGCTATGATCAGCCTGCATCAGCACCTCAACAAAAAGCTGCTTCTCCGCAACCTGCCTCACCATCAGCAGGGCCTGATTATGGCGGCGGTGCTGATTATTTGGATGATGATATTCCGTTTTGACGGACACCTTAGAGTTAAAATGTAATGAATGCCAACTAAGCCACTATTTATAGTGGCTTTTTTATTGCTATGCCTTTTACTTCTATAATTTTTATTCAATAATTTGAAATTGTGTAACAAAGATCAATTCACAGGCACCAGAGCCAGCATCATCACGACTCAATGAGCTTTGCCAATACCAATTATCATTGCCTTCTACCCTAACTAAATAACCCTCTAATTCGATTATTTGGCCTTGTTTAGCGCGCTTTATCTTGTCTTCAACCATGTCATTAGCAGGGATCATATGCATATTAGCGCTTTGTGTTTCAATTGCCCGTCTTGGAATCGGAAAGTCACGAGTTGTCCAATAATACCAACGACCAGACTGTGAAATATCGATACTTTGCAGTACCGCTTCATCTGACATCTGTCCCCAACCTAAAACTAAATCAACGGGCGATAATTCACTATCGTTGCCAAGAAAATAATGTTCTTTCGATAGGATTTTTCCTTTTAACTGAAAGTCAGCCAAAGGTTTCACATGGAAGTCTTTAAACAAAAACGGTTTTTGCTGTTTTACCTCTGTTTGAAGTGGTGCATGCTCTGCTCTAATACCGGGACCTAAAATAACTTCATCGCTACCAGCTGTTAATTTCCATAAAACAAACAACATAAAAGCAACAAACAGCAAACGCTTCATTTTTTAATACCGTGCTCCAAAGTGAAGTATTTATTTGCCCACACTATTAATAGTAAAACAGGAAGTCCCATCAACGCTGTAATTAAAAAGAATTGTTCATAGCCAACTGCATCAACCATGGTGCCTGAATAACCGCCTAGAATCTTGGGCAATAAGGTCATTAAGGAACTGAAAATGGCATACTGCATCGCAGTGAACGAAATATTGGTCAAACTCGATAAAAAGGCGACAAAAGCAGCACTTGCTAAGCCCGCCGCTAAATTATCAGCTGCCACTACCAAATAAAATAAAGGTAAGTTATGGCCAGATTGAGCTAGTAGCATAAACAGTAAATTTGTCGCTGCTGATAGCAGAGCACCAATGAATAACATGCGAATGACGCCATAGCGTAGCGTTAATAGCCCGCCTAACAAGGCACCGACTATCGACATAATGACACCAAAGGTTTTAACGACTGTTGCAATTTCTGACTTAGTGAACCCTAAGTCTTGATAAAACACATTTGAAATGACGCCCAGCACGATATCTGAAATACGATAAAGCCCTACTAGACTTAATAATAACCAAGCCAAAGACCAACCATAACGACTAAAAAAATCCCTTACTGGTGCAATATACGTCGCTTCTACCATATCCCGCTTAACGAGTCCTGCGGTAATAACTAATTTGGTAACAACTGTTGCGATGAGTAACGCTAACGCTAAACGTAAAAACTCAACGATAAAGCCTGCTAAATTGCTGTTACCTAGAGCACTACTTAATTGCATCTTGGCAGACTGTGCTAATTCTGAGCTGTAGTAAAAACTTGTAATAAAACCAGATACGGCAAAGATAAAAAGCAGCATAAAACGTAAGTAATCTCGCTTACCATACTGATGTTCATCCGACCGAGACTGTTTTGGCTCAGGGATCATCAATGTGGTTAACACGCCTACCATCATCATCCCGGCCATCAATAGATAGGTCGATTGCCATGCTTGATAGTTGTATAGCGCTTTGGTTGAGCCTAAATATTCCGCTATATATAAAGCGCCTGCACCAGAGACCACCATCGCAATTCGGTAGCCAACAATATAAGTAGAAGAGAGTAAGGCTTGTAAATCAGCTTCTGCTGATTCAATCCGATAGGCATCAATAACAATATCTTGTGTTGCTGAAGAAAAACCTAGCAAGACCGCCGCCAAACCCATTAACGCCAGCAATTCTGTTGCTGGGTCTATCAATGCCATTGCAACTATCGCCACCATAATCATGATTTGGGATAATAATAGCCAAGCACGTCGACGCCCCATCAAACGTGTTAAAAATGGTAATGGCAACTTATCTACTAGCGGAGCCCAAACAAATTTAAATGAGTAACCCAATGCAGCCCAACTAAAATAGGTGACTGCAGCTCTTTCAACACCCGCTTCACGCAACCACAAACTCAATGATGAGAAGATGAGTAATAACGGAAGACCTGCAGAAAACCCAAGGAATAACATGGTAACGACATTAGACTGAGTAAAAGCCGTGGCCGTTTCACGCCATGTTTTTCTTGGATTTTGAGCAGTCATTTACTGGGGTATTTGATAATCATAGTCAATAATTAACGGGGCATGATCTGAAAAGCTGACATCACGATAGATCTCTGTTGAGATAACTTTACCTTTCAGATTTGGCGATAGGACATGGTAATCAATGCGCCACCCAACATTATTAGCACGAGCCTGTCCACGGTTTGACCACCAGGTATATTGATGCTCTTCTTGTTCGATCTCCCTGAAGGCATCCACAAAACCCACTTCATCGAATAAGGTATCTAACCACGCTCTTTCTTCTGGCAAAAACCCTGAGTTTTTCTGGTTGCCTTTCCAATTGCGAATATCTTCATTTTTATGGGCAATATTCCAATCGCCACAAATAAGGTAATCACGACCTGACGCTTTCATCTCTTCCATCTTTGCCATCATATGATCCATGCAACGGTATTTGGCTTGCTGACGTTCTTCTTTTGAGGATCCTGATGGCATATAGAGTGAAATAACTGATAAATTGCCAAACTTAGCTTCTATATAGCGTCCTTCTGCATCGAACTCTTCATTTTCCATACCAACAATAACTTCATCGGGTTTTTGACGGCAATACAGTGCGACACCGCTATAGCCCTTTTTCTGAGCATCATGGTAATAGCAGTGATAACCTGCTGGATGGTATAAAGCATCACTAAGTTGATCAATCTGCGCTTTTGTTTCTTGAATACACACAACCTCTGGTTTTGTATTGGCAACCCAATCAAAAAAACCTTTGCGTCCTGCCGCCCTAATGCCATTGACATTGGCCGTAACAATTTTCATACGATCATCCACTAAAAATTTTACTATCATAACAAGGAATAGCATTACTGATACGTTAAACACCGTTACTGTATATAATGTTATCTACTCAGCACGAATAAGCTTGGTTTTATTAACAAAAATACTTTACAAAGTGTATTCAAATCAGGATAATGCTCTGTTCTTTACATATATAGCTGGTTTTTAGGAGAAACACTTTGGCAAACTCAGCACAAGCAAAAAAACGTGCACGTCAAGCGGAAGATAGCCGCCAACGCAACGCAAGTCAACGTTCAGCAATGCGTACAAGCGTTAAAGCACTACAAAAAGCAATTGATGATGGCAATAAAGAACAAGCAACTGCTGCATACCAAGCTGCCGTTCCTGCCTTAGATCGTATGGCTCGCAAAGGTATTATTCATAAAAATGCCGCTGCTCGTAGCAAAAGCCGTTTAAACGCAGCTGTTCGCGCACTCTAAGCTCAAGCACATTGTTTTTAAAAGAACCGACCTTGTGTCGGTTTTTTTATGCCTGCAATTAGCACTATTTACAAAGCGTAATGAACCTTAACATTCTTGCACTGACTTTCTGTCAAGCCTTGCTGACCACGGGAACTATCCTGTTAGTAGCCGTGATGGCCTTGATCGGACAGAAAATGGCGCCATCTAGTGAACTAACTACGCTCCCTGTTGCATTTCAGTTTATTGGTTTGATGCTCGCGACGATACCTGCTTCATTGATCATGGACAAAGTTGGCCGAAAGCGTGGATTTTTTCTAGGTAACACTATTGGTATAGTGGGCGCCTTGATCTGCATCCAAGCGTTACATATTGAATCATTTCAATGGTTTTGCCTCGGTGCTTTTCTACTCGGTATTACCATTGGCTTTGGCACCTTATACCGTTTTGCTGTTGTTGAAATGTGCGACAGTAATAAAAGGGCACGCGCCATATCATTTGTCATGCTCGGTGGTGTTTTAGCTGCTATTGCTGGACCTAACTTAGCTATTTACAGTCAGGATCTCGTCAAAGGAACAGCCTTCGTTGGTGCTTTCTGGGGGTTAGCGCTGCTTTATGTAATTGCACTCTATGTACTATCGAGGGTCACTTTCCCTGCAAAAACAATTGTTCATAGCCATGAAAAAATAAGACCAATTCTACAGATCATCAGCCAGCCCATTTTCTTAGTGTCGATTTCTGCCGCAATGATCAGTTATGTGGTTATGAATTTGTTAATGACGGCTACGCCTCTTGCTATGCATCATCATGGCTTTAGTTTTTCACAATCAGCTTGGGTCATTGAGCTTCACGCGCTCGGTATGTTTATTCCAAGTTTTTTTACTGGTCGTTTAATTAATCGATTCGGCACATTGCAAATGATGTCACTTGGTGCTTTAGTCATACTCAGCTGTATCGCTATCAACTTACATGGTCAGAGCCAATTTCATTTTTCACTGGCGCTCATTATCTTGGGTGTCGGTTGGAATTTTATGTTTATCAGTGCCACACATCTTGTTACAAGCGCCTATAGCGAAGCTGAAAAGCCGAAAGCACAAGCTGCAAACGAGTTTCTTATTTTCAGCATGGTCACCGTTTCGGCATTAGCATCGGGGTGGCTCGAATCTACTATTGGTTGGCAAATGATGAATTTGAGCTGTATTCCAATCATATTGTTTGCTATAGGACTGATCATTTATTTTCATAAAAAAATTGCACTTTCAGCCGTTAAGCAAACCTAGGTCGCCACTAACTCTCTTCACCAAATATGGCGGTAATAATTCATATCGTTATAAATATGACATATCAGATTACCACTCTTAGGTGACACACTTTTTAAATCTTTAAAGAAAAGTGTTGACGTTGCAAATGATAATGATTAGTATTTAGAACACGTTCTACTACTTTTACGTCTGATAATGATTATTTGTATTTGTAACAATGTAAATTCACAAACTATTGAAACGGCGGTAAACTCCGGCGCACATAGTGTTGATCATGTTCGCGAAGCAACTGGCGCTGCTGGCTGTTGTGGCAAATGTCAGTTTAAGGTAAATCGGATCGTTCAAGACCATATTCCCCAAGAACAGCAAGAATCTGCTTGCTTATAAATACGTCTACTTCTCTTGTAACGCATTTCAGCTGACAGCGGTTCTCATCTCGAACAACCATTTTCACTCATCCACTTTCAGACTTCTTGATTCTATAAGAATTATCAAGTTACTATCGTCAATAATTCATACCGTATAAAGGAACAACAATGAAAGGTGATAACAAAGTCATTTCATTATTAAACAAAGCGCTAGCTAACGAGCTCATCGCTATAAACCAATATTTCTTACATGCGAAAATGTACCGAGATTGGGGTATGACTAATCTTTATGAACATGAATACCATGAGTCTATTGATGAAATGAAACATGCTGATTCACTCACTGATCGCATCTTATTTCTAGAAGGTCTGCCGAATCTACAAGATTTAGGTGCCTTACGTATCGGCGAAAATACCAAAGAAATGCTCGAATGTGATTTAGCATTAGAAATGGATGCGGTTCCTGACCTAAAAGAAGGTATAGCCTACTCGGAACAAGTGGGTGATTTTGTTTCTCGTGATTTATTTAAAGATATTCTTGAAGCTGAAGAAGAGCATATCGACTGGCTAGAAACTCAATTAGGCTTGATCGATAAAATGGGTATAGAAAACTATATTCAAGCACAAATCGTTAAAAAAGCAGATTAATTAAACTTTTAGCTTTAAAAAGAAGTCAGGCTCTGAAAAGAGTCTGACTTTTTATTCACCTCTGTTAGCTTGTTACCACTAAATTATCCCGATGTATTAATTCAGCTTCATCAACATAACCAAGAATGGCTTCGATATCCCGGCTTGATTTACCCATTATTTTATTAGCTTCATCTACATTATAATTAACCAAACCACGCGCTATCTCTTGTCCAGTAAGATTTTTACAAACTACTAACTCACCACGTGTAAATTCACCCTCAGCTTTTTTAACACCGACAGCAAGAATACTTTTACCCTGCTGTTGTACCACCTTTGCAGCGCCATCATCTAAATAAATAGACCCTTTAGGTTTTAAATGGCCTACCAACCATTGCTGTCTTGCTGTCATCGGTTCATTATCGGCCCACAATAAAGTACCAACCGTTTCACCTTTAGCCAGCTGCTGCAAATTATCCTCATACTTACCCGACATGATAATCGTGGTTGCGCCAGAACGGGCAGCCCGTCTTGCCGCTAGTAATTTAGTCGCCATGCCGCCTCGGCCAAACTCACCTTTACTGTCTCCGGCCATGCTATCTAAGTCAGAATTGTTTGCAGCAGATGCCGTAATTAATTTCGCATTTAAATTTTGGCGTGGATCCGCATCAAACAGCCCTGATTGATCAGTCAAAATCACAAGTACATCGGCCTCAACCAAGTTCGCAGTCATTGCCGCCAAGGTATCGTTATCACCGAAACGAATTTCTTCATTCGCTATCGTATCGTTTTCGTTTACGACAGGCAGTACATTCAATTCCAACAGGCTGTTCAATGTACTTCGTGCATTCAAATATCGATTACGATCAGCTAAATCAGTGTGGGTTAGTAAGATTTGAGCAGTATGGATATTATGCTGTTCACAAGCCGACGCATAAGCCTGTATTAAACCCATTTGTCCGACGCTAGCAGCAGATTGTAAAAGATGTAAGGCGTGTGGCCGTTTCGCCCAACCAAGCTCCTGCATCCCAGCAGCAACAGAGCCTGATGTTACTAAAACAACCTCTTTGCCTTGTGCACGGAGTTGAGCAATTTCACCACATAACCAGCTAACACGTTGCAGATCAAGACCATCGCCTGGCCGAGTCAATAACGCACTTCCGATCTTGATGACCCAACGTTTTGTATTAACAAGTTGTTGGTGTGAATTTACCACTTATTAGTCCTCTTCGACTGATGATGTCTCACTACTTTTTTGCTGTTCTACTGCCGCTTTTTCAATGGCTTTACGCTCATCTAGATAATCCATTATCTCATCACACAGAACCTGACAGCCTTCACCTGATTGACCACTAACACGGAAAACTTTACCTTGCCAGTTAAGTCGATCTAGCACTTCTTGGCAAAACTCTTCTCTAATATCTTCTGGTACTAGATCCATCTTATTTAAAATCAGCCATTGGTCTTGTTTACCTAATGCTTCACTGTAGTTCTGTAATTCTTTATTAATGATCTCTACAGACTCAACCGGATCTTGATCGACATCAGCGGGTGCCATATCAACCATATGTAAAAGTAGACGTGTCCGTGTCAGATGCTTCAGGAATTGGATGCCCAAGCCCGCGCCACCAGCCGCTCCTTCAACAAGCCCAGGTACGTCAGCAATAACGAAGTTGCGGACATCTTTCATCGTCACCACACCCAAGTTTGGGTACATTGTTGTAAACGGATAGTCTGCCACTTTGGGTTGAGCTGCTGAAACCTGACGAATAAATGTTGATTTACCGGCGTTTGGTAAACCCAACAAACCGACGTCGGCTAATAATTTCATCTCTAGCCGCAAATGACGTTCTTCGCCAGGCGTACCATTTGAAATTTGTCTTGGAGCACGATTAGTACTCGATTTATAGCGGGCATTACCTAAACCATGCCAGCCACCCTTTGCAACCAATAGTTTATCGCCATCGTTGACTAAATCACCAATAAGTTCATCAGTATCATCATCCCAAGCTTCAGTTCCAATCGGCACTTTAATAACTAAATCATCACCTCGAGCACCACTACAAAGTTTACCTCTGCCATGTTCACCACGTTCAGCTTTAAAATGTCGCTTATAACGAAAATCAATTAGGGTATTTACTTCTTCAGCAGCCAGTAAATAAAGATCACCACCATCTCCACCGTCGCCGCCATCTGGACCGCCAAAAGGAATGTATTTTTCTCGGCGAAAACTAAGACAGCCGTTACCACCGCCACCTGCTGCTACTGTTATTCTCGCTTCATCTACAAATTTCATTACTTTTAACCTTTCTATTTACAGCTAAAAATAGTCACTTTTAGTTGTAAAGTCCAGAAACAAAAAAGCCCCGCATTAGCAGGGCTCTCTTTAGTTGCCCATACTGGGCTAACTGAATCTTCTAGTCTGCTACAACGCTAACGAATGTACGACTTTTAGGGCCTTTAGTTTCGAAAAGCACTTTACCGTCTGTTTTAGCAAACAAAGTGTGATCTTTACCAACACCAACATTCAGACCTGCGTGATAACGTGTACCGCGTTGACGGATAAGGATATTACCGCCTAATACAGCTTCACCACCGTAGCGTTTTACACCAAGGCGCTTGGATTCTGAATCGCGCCCGTTTCTAGTACTACCACCTGCTTTCTTATGAGCCATCTCTGTATCCTCTTGAGCGTTTAATCTTAGGCTGAGATGCCTGTGATTTCGATTTCTGTGTAAGACTGACGGTGTCCCATCTCTCTGCGATAATGCTTACGACGACGGAACTTGACGATTTTCACTTTATCACCACGGCCATTTGCCGCTACAGTTGCAGTTACTTTAGCGCCTTCAAGATAAGGTGCGCCGATTTTGACATCGTCACCTTCACCCACCATTAAAACTTTATCTAATTCAACCGTATCACCGGCTTCTGCAGATAATTTCTCAACACGGAGCTTCTCGCCCTCTTTAACTCGGTACTGCTTTCCACCAGTCGCGACAATAGCGTACATCGCTGTCTCCAAAAAATATTAAGTTATTGTTGGTCAATCCAACAAAAGACCGGCAATTTTAGCCTCTTTCCTTAAAGAGATCAAACCTTAATCAAAATATTTGCGATCTATCGTCTTGCATGAGAAAGTAGCAACTTTTACAGACCCGTATTATAGGTAGATTTTAGCGCCGTGGATATCCAATCCATTTACTCCTTAATTGAAGATGACATGTCCGCTGTCGATGCGATGATTCAAGCCCGCTTGCAATCAGATGTTGTGCTCGTTAATCAGTTAGGTCATTACATTATTAACAGTGGTGGGAAGCGCCTGCGCCCTGCTTTGGCCATATTAAGTGCGCGTGCTTGTGCATATCAAGGTGAGCAACACACCAATCTAGCGACAATTATTGAATTCATCCATACCGCCACCTTGTTACATGATGATGTTGTCGATGGTTCAGATATGCGGCGTGGTAAGGAAACGGCCAATAATCTTTGGGGCAATGAAGCCAGTGTTTTAGTCGGTGACTTTTTATACACTCGTTCATTTGAAATGATGGTTGAAATGGATTCAATGCCTTTAATGAAAATCCTATCTCATACCACCAATATTATTGCTGAAGGCGAAGTGCTACAACTGCTTAACTGCAATGACCCTGATACCAGTGAAGCCGCTTACCTTGAAGTCATTCACCATAAAACAGCAAAGTTATTCGAAGCTGCTGGACAACTTGGTGCCGTTATTAGTGGTTCATCACCTGCGCTCGAGCAAGCCATGGCAGATTACGCTATGCATCTAGGTAGCGCTTTCCAATTAGTAGATGACTTACTCGATTATAGTGAATCAAGTGAAACTATTGGCAAAAATATTGGTGATGATTTAGCCGAAGGCAAACCAACACTTCCTTTGATTTATGCAATGCAACATGGTAATGAGCAGCAAAGACAAGTTATCCGTCATGCTATAGAGCAAGGCGAGCGTGACAAAATCGATGAAATCATCGATATCATTAATCAAACGGGTGCTATTAACTACACCTCACAGGCCGCAGAAAAAGAAGCAAAACTCGCCAAAAAAGCCCTAGTTACCTTGCCAGATTCTATCTATAAAGAGGCATTACTCTCTCTTGCAGATTTTTCTATCGAACGCAGTTATTAAGCGAAATCTATTGTCCATAAACAAACATATTCTCTTATCTTCATTTCGTTAAGAATCTATGCCATGTCTGAAATATATAAATATCACTTATTCTTTTGTACTAATGAACGTACTGATGGCAGGCAGCATTGTCAGCAGCATGATGCAATATCACTTCGTGCTTATGCCAAGCAACGTGTGAAAGCACTTGGCCTCGAACAAGTACGTGTCAATAGTGCTGGCTGCTTAAATCGTTGTGCCTTAGGGCCAATGTTAGTGATTTATCCAGAAGGTATTTGGTATCAATATCAGAATAAAGAGGATATTGATGAAATTATTGCTAATCATTTATTACGCGGTCAAATAGTAAAAAGATTACAACGATGACACCAGATGACTACTGTCGTGAAAAAACAGCCAAAAGCGGTTCAAGCTTTTACTACAGTTTTTTATTTCTATCTGAACAACAACGCCAAGCTATTACCGCCCTCTATGCTTTTTGCCGAGAGATTGATGATACCGTTGACAGTGATCATGATGCCGTTATTGCACGAAATAAACTAGAATGGTGGCGACAAGAAATTAGCCAAACATTCAATCATCAAGCCAGCCATCCCATTACGAAAGCATTAGTGACAGCTATTGATAAATATGATTTGCATCAAGAATATTTTATAGAAATTATTGATGGTATGGCGATGGATTTAGACCAGTTTTCCTATCCAAATTTTAAGCAGTTAGCTTTATACTGTTATCGAGTTGCTAGCGCAGTTGGCTTACTAGTGGTTGAGATCTTTGGCTACCAAAATAGAGATACCTTAAAATATGCTGAAACCTTGGGTATGGCACTACAATTAACCAATATTATTCGTGATGTTCGTGAAGATGCTCAGCGTGGCCGTATTTACATCCCACAAGAAGATCTAGAACGGTTTAATGTCGATATTGATGATGTTCTAGCACTGAAATCAAGTCCAGAATTGATTGAGTTACTTCACTTCCAAACCCAACGTGCGAGAGACTATTATCATAAGGCTTTAAGTTTATTACCTGATTGCGACCGTTACGCACAACGAACAGGGTTAATTATGTCGGAAATTTATCAGACAACGCTTGATGAAATCGAACTTGATGGTTTTCATGTCATGGAACATCGTGTGACATTAACCCCTCTCCGAAAGCTCTGGATCGCCTGGAAAACAGCCACTAAAAGCAAATATAGACAGGTTCAACAAGCATGACTACATTAGTCATCGGGGGGGGTTGGAGTGGTCTAACAACCGCGGTGAAACTGGCTCGGCAAGGTGAACCAGTTCATGTCATTGAGGCTGCAAAACACTTTGGCGGGCGGGCACGTAATATCGAATGGCAAGACAAAGTCATAGATAATGGCCAACATATTATGATTGGCGCTTATGACCATATGTTAGCGATGATGCAATTAGTGAGTGTTGATCCCGAGACTGTGATTGATAGGCTTACTATTGATATTTCAATTTATGACACCCAATATTCCCCTTTACATCTCTCTGCAAGGGGCAAGCTATCCTGGCCATGGTCTTTAGCTTGGAACTTAGTTCGTAGTGCAGGTCTTTCAGGCCTTAAAAACTTGGTTGTTCTACAACGCAATATCCCGAAATTATTATCAGACCATGATATTACCGTCTTAGAGTGGTTACAAAAAGTAGGGCAACCTGACCGTTTAATCAAGCAACTCTGGGAGCCATTATGTTTAGCGACGTTAAACACATCAACCGATCGTGCTTCCGCTCATGTCCTTGCTCATGTTTTACGTGATAGCCTGGGCAAAACACAACAGCACGCAGATTTGTTGATCCCTAAAAAACCACTGGGTGATTTATTTCCTCAAGCTGCTGCTGACTATATCAGGCGTCATGGTGGCAAGCTGAGTCGTCAAACACGTATCGCAGAAATTGTGACCGAAGAAGGCCTAGTAACAGGTGTTGTCACCACAGCAGGACGATTCATTGATGCTGATAATGTCGTTATTGCCACGGGCCCAGATCAATCTGCACAATTACTTGCTTCGCATGTGCGTTTCCATCGTCCTCAACAAACGCCTATCACAACTGTATACCTTCAATATCATGAAGATTGTAGATTGCCTAAGCCGATGTTAGGAATGACGGGGACAATGAGTCATTGGTTATTTGATCGTAGTCAACAACATCCTGGCTTGATCGCCGTTGTTATTAGTGCTCAAGGTGAACATGAACAACTAAGTAGAGAACAACTGATAAGACATATCAGTCAAGAAGTTCATCAACAGGTTCCAACACTACCCGATCGCGCAATAGATGCATTTGTCATTAGAGAAAAACGGGCGACTTTCATGTGTACTGTTGAAAATCATCGGCAACGACCTGAATGTGAAACAACCATCAATGGCTTATGGTTGACTGGCGATTATATAAAAAACAACTACCCAGCCACTATTGAAGGGGCTGTTCGTAATGGTCAATACTGTGCTGAACAAATACTTAGCCAGCCTTCATCATAAGCTGTTTAGACCATGTATCAAATTATCACAGTATTGACACTCATCACCCTGATCGCCTGCACGCAGGAACATGACGATCAGACTGCTGTTGACTCAAAGTCATTATCTAATGCCACTTCAACAAAACAACAGCAACATAGTATCGATGCAGCAGGTGTCCGATTTAATCAGCCGGATACTACATTCAAATCACTCTCTGATCCTGAGCAACAAAAATAATGACAGACAAATTAAGCCCCACTTGTTTCAACGACATGGTCATCCTGGTTACAGGTGCTGGAAATGGGATTGGTGCAGCCGTTGCCAAAGCGTATGCAAAACACGGTGCCACAATTATTCTCCTTGATAATAAGGTGCCGGCGTTAGAACAAACTTATGATGACATTGTTCAATTAACGGATACTATTCCTGCTATTTACCCTTTGGATTTAAAAGGCGCCAAACTTCAGGATTATGAAGATTTAGTATTAACTATTGAAGAAAATTTTGGCCGTCTTGATGGTATCGTGCATTGTGCCGCAAGCTTAGGTCAACTTGCCCCCGTCGAACATCAAGATCCTGTCACTTGGATAGAAACCCTACATATCAATCTGACTGCGCCATTTATGTTAACTCGTGCCGCTATTCCGTTACTGCAAAAACAATCAAATTCAGCCATTGTATTTACCACTGATAGTCATAAAAATAATGCTTACTGGTCAGCTTATGGCATTAGTAAGGCAGCTATCGAATCATTTGCTATGCAATTGGCGAGTGAGTTTGAATCAGCAGCTAAAATAAGCGTGAATTGTATAGACCCTGGTACAGTGAAAACGAAACTTCATGCTCGTGCTTTCCCCGCCATTGACCCCAGCGAATTAGCAGAGCCAGAAGATGTAGTTCAAAGCTACTTAGAACTACTTTTACACGATAAAAATAAAATCCACGGTCAAATTGTTTTTGCCCAGTGAAACTAGCGTCAAACTCTCGGCACACCTATATAAGCCACTGATTATTATCATTTATTAAGTTTTGGCACGTATTTAGCTTCTCTTAAACTAAATATTTAGTTAAGGGTTGAAATTATGGCTAGCAGGCTTCCTAGAGAAACAGCAAAATTATCATTAGTGGGTAAACATTCTCACGCTGTTGACTTTATTGTTCCTGAACACGGTGCGAACCAACTTGAAGATGTCACAGCAAGACTACCTTCTGTATTGCAGACAACCCTTGAGCTAGAAGAATTAATTAATTTATTTCACGGCGAAATAAGTAAGGTCATTACATTTGATAGCCTTCATTACCAACATCAAGGTGTATTAAGTGATATCAATACAGCTAAACGTCATCGTCATTCATGCTCATATCGTTTGGAAATGAATTCTGTTTGGTTAGGTGAGTTTTCCCTGTCACGAAGCAAAAAGTTTAGTGATGATGAGACGCAATTAGTAGAAGACTTATTGTGCAAGTTGATTTACCCATTGCGTAACTGCTTACTCTATAGCCAATCACAGTCTTTAGCGTTACAAGACAAATTAACTGGTTTAAATAACAGAGCTGCCTTTGATGAAAGCTTAAAACGTGAAATAGGTTTAGCGCAGCGTCAACACCAGCCACTATCACTTGTTGTGCTTGATATTGATCACTTTAAGTCTGTTAACGATTCATACGGGCATCGTGCAGGGGATATTGCTTTACGTACACTTGCCGACTCTATTATCGACACTTTGCGTCGAAGTGATATCGCATTCCGTTATGGTGGCGAAGAGTTTACACTTGTTTTAAGTAATACAGATAAAGAAGCAGCACTCCAAGTAGCCGAGCGTGTCAGAGTAGCCGTTTCTCAACTTAACTGTAATGACGGCACTCGCACATTTGGCTTCACAGTTAGCCTAGGAATAGCTCAACTCAATCGTGGAGAAGAAGCATCTATCTTATTCGATCGTGCCGATCGTGCTTTATACCAAGCTAAAAAATCGGGGCGTAACCAAACTTGTATTGACGAATAAAATATTGGTTAGTTAGTGGCCACGAATACGTGGCGAACGTTTAGTTTTAGTGCGTACTTCTGATTTTTTTGCCCTTGATTTTGGCGTACTCTTTTTTAACGGTCTTAATTTTTTCTCTCTTTGTGCACGTCCAGGGGTTCCTGAAATAGAAGACTCATTAGCGACCAAATCAACTTCCTCATAAAGTGCAGCCAGATCTTGACCTTGTAGCATCATCCAACGCCCCATTTTGAGCTGTGAAGGAATAATAATTGGCCCGTAACGTACACGCATTAAACGACTGACTTGGACCCCTTGGCTTTCCCAAAGACGTCTAACTTCTCTGTTTCGGCCTTCTTGAATAACAACATGGTACCAATGGTTTGCACCTTCGCCACCCGCTTCTTGGATATCTGCAAATTTAGCTTTACCATCGTCTAGCTCAACCCCTTCGCGTAAATTTTGCATAATCTCCGGCGTAACTTCACCTAACACTCGAACGGCATATTCACGATCCATTTCATTAGAAGGATGCATTAAACGATTAGCTAACTCACCATCTGTTGTCAGAATAATTAAACCACTGGTATTAATATCTAAACGACCAACACTGACCCATCGGCCTTCTTCTGGCGTTGGTAAGGATTGAAAGATAGTCCTACGGCCTTCTGGGTCTTTACGTGTACATACTTCACCGACAGGTTTGTTATAGAGTAAAACTTGTTGTGGCTGCTGCCATAGTCTTTTAGCAGATAAAGGACTGCCATCTAGCTTCATTGTATCGCCAACATTAACTTGGTCACCCAATTTTGCGACCTCGCCATTAACAATGACTTTACCTTCTTTAATAAGACTTTCTATTTGGCGTCTTGAACCATAACCCGCTCTGGCTAATACTTTTTGAATTCTTTCTGACATAGTAAGCGCCTCCCGGCGTGTTTTATTACATTAATTTATTTATAGCTTAAACCCATAACTGATCGGACTTCTTCTAAGGTATCACGTGCAACTTCACGTGCTGCTTCATTGCCATCAACAATAATGCGGCGAACTACTTCTGGGTGCTCACTTAGATCGTTCGCCCGCTCCCTAATTGGTTTTAGTTCTTTAGAAATAGCATCAATCAAAGGCCCTTTACAATCTAAACAGCCTATTCCTGCACTTCGACAGCCTTCCTGAACCCATTGCTTTTGATCGTCATCAGCATACACTTCATGCAGTTGCCAAACAGGGCACAGATCAGGATTACCCGGATCTGTCCGTCTCACACGATTAGTATCGGTTGGCATTTTCTTTATTTTTTCTGCCAATGACGCATCGGACTCACGTAAAGCAATCGTATTGTCATAGGACTTAGACATTTTCTGACCATCTAAACCAGGCATTTTAGCTGCGGGTGTTAATAACGCTTGAGGTTCAGGAAGAATGACTTTACCACCACCCTCCAAGAAACCAAATAAGCGCTCTGTATCTCCCAAAGCAAGGTTTTGTTGGCTTTTCAGTAAGGCGCGTGCTCTTTCTAATGCTTCTGTATCACCTTGCTCTTGATAAGCTTTTCTTAGATTGATATAAAGTCGTGCATTTTTCTTACCCATCTTGGCGATAGCTGCTTCAGCTTTTGCTTCAAAGTCTTTTTCTCGTCCGTATATGTGATTAAAACGACGTGCTACTTCACGTGTTAACTCAACGTGAACAACTTGATCTTCTCCCACAGGAACTTGTCCAGCACGATAAATTAAAATATCTGCACTCTGTAAAAGTGGATAACCTAGGAAACCAAAAGTAGATAAATCTTTTTCTTTCAATTTTTCCTGTTGATCTTTATAGGTAGGTACTCGCTCAAGCCAAGATAATGGTGTAATCATCGAAAGCAATAAATGCAATTCAGCATGCTCTGGTACTTGCGACTGCAAAAATAGAGATACCGCTGATGGTTCAATTCCCGCCGCAATCCAATCTATCACCATATCCCAAACGCTAGCTTCAATAATGCCACTATCATCGTAGTGCGTCGTTAAAGCGTGCCAATCCGCAACGAAGAAAAAACAATCAAACTCATGTTGTAATTTAATCCAGTTTTTCAATACACCATGGTAATGTCCAAGGTGAAGCTGCCCTGTGGGACGCATACCTGAAACGATGCGACGGGACTGCAGTGCTACTGTGTCCAAAATGTTCTCCTGCGTTTTTTATATCAACGATAAAACTAAAAAATTAACTGTAATAATTCGGGGGCACCAAAAGGGATGGGCAATAGGCCAATGAAAAGTGACATCAGCGGCCACAAGATCATCCCAATAATGCCAAAATACAGCAAGGCAACTAAAATAATAAAGCCATAAGGTTCAACTCGGCTCAACTTCCACGATAAAGGCCCTGGCAACACACTCAGTAAAATTCGCCCACCATCTAAAGGTGGTAATGGCAATAAATTAAGTAACATCAAAATAGTATTTATAAAAATACCCACTAAACCCATGTAGGCTAAAGCATCACTATATGAGAGGCCAATTAAGACAATAATAGACCAAAAAACCGCCATGATTAAATTCGAAAAGGGGCCTGCCAAAGCCACCCAAGCCATATCTTTTCTGGGGTTTCTTAAATTTCGGTCATTAACAGGAACAGGTTTAGCCCAGCCAAAAATAAAACCTGTCGTCATGGCCAACAAGGCAGGCACGACAATTGTGCCAATTGGATCAATATGTTTTATCGGATTTAAGGTCAAACGTCCCAGCATTTGGGCTGTACGATCGCCAAACTGCAGCGCAACCCAGCCATGAGCAGTCTCATGGATCGTCACCGCAAACACAACGGGGATGACCCAAATAATAATTTTTTGGATTAATGAAAACTCATCCACCGATAAATTCCTTGCCAGCCATATAAGGTTTTAGCACCTCAGGGATAACAATACGGCCTAGTTTATCTTGATAATTTTCCATAACAGCTAAAAGTGTTCTTCCTACTGCCAAACCTGATCCATTGAGAGTATGCACTAACTCGGGCTTCTTGGTTTCAGGATTACGCCAACGTGCTTGCATTCGTCGCGCTTGAAAATCATGAAAGTTGCTGCAAGAAGAAATCTCTCGATATGTTTTCTGACTCGGCAGCCAAACCTCTAAGTCATAGGTCTTGCTTGAAGAGAAACCTAAATCACCCGTACACAAAATTACTTTCCGATAGGGTAAGCCGAGTGCTTGTAATATCTGTTCTGCATGGCCTGTTAATTCTTCATGAGCAGCAGCCGAATCTTCTGGTCTGACAATTTGAACTAACTCTACTTTTTCAAATTGATGTTGGCGAATAAGCCCTCTGACATCACGGCCATGAGATCCTGCTTCACTTCTAAAACAGGGCGTATGTGCAACATATTTAATCGGTAACTGTTCATCGTTTGAAATTGTATCTCGCACGATATTGGTCACGGGTACTTCTGCAGTCGGGATCAAGTATAACCCTGCATCATCGACAGCAAACAAGTCATCAGCAAACTTGGGTAATTGACCTGTTCCTCTTAAGGAGTCTGAATTGACCAAATAAGGAACATAAGCTTCAGTGTAGCCATGCTGCTCGGTATGCATATCAAGCATAAATTGTGTCAGCGCACGCTGCATTTTTGCTAATGGCCCCGTTAATGTAACAAAACGGGCCTGACTAATCTTAGCTGCAGTTTCAAAATCCATAGCACCTAATTTAGCACCCAAATCGACATGGTCGAGAGGCTCAAAATCAAACTCAGGTAAATCACCCCAACGTAGCACTTCTAAATTATCATCTTCACTCGCACCAGCAGGCACATCATCTTGCACGATATTAGGTATATCCATCGAAAGATCAATGATTTTATCTAATACTTCGTTTAATTTAGTTTCGGCAGCTTTATGCTTATCACCCAAATCATCAATTTCGGCGAGTAAAGGCTGAATATCTTCTCCGGCAGCTTTGGCTTTACCAATCATTTTCGAACGCGCATTACGCTCTGTTTGCAATTGCTGGGTGTCTAATTGTGCCTGTTTCCTTTGTTGTTCTAATTTTTCTACTGTAACCACATCTAACTGATAACCACGCCTAGCCAGTACTTCGGCGAGCTGTTGGGGCTCATTTCTTAATAATTTTGGATCTAACATTTTACCTTCCTGATTTTGCTGACCAACTGACAATATGATCAGCTTTAACCAATTTTTGTAACTTTTCAAGGATCGCTTCTATTCGATCTGGCACATCAAAAAACTCAATAACTATCGGCAATTCAGAGGACAAATCTAACAAAGAGGCAGTATGTTTCTTGCCATCAGCACCTACACCAGCGATACCTCTAAAGACCGTGTAACCTCTGACGTTGCCTTCCGTTTGTAACCATTTTTCTACCTTATTCAAATCACTGCGTCCTTCCGCCAAGTAAACGCGGACCATGGTAATATCTACCATGTTCATATTTGTCTCCCCAAACTAATTCCTAACCATGTTGCAGTAATGCACAATACGACACTAGCCAAAATATTTACTAATGCTTTAAATGGTGCTCCTGCATCAAATAAAGCCAATGTCTCAAAAGAAAATGTGGAGAATGTAGTAAAGGCCCCAAGTAATCCGATTAATACACCAGACCGCCACTCATCAGACACTGCCATTCTTTCGACCAGCACTACAAAAAAGAAGCCCATTAGCAGTGATCCCAGTAAATTAACAACCAACGTACCGTATGGAAACTCCCTCCCTAATAGGCGATAAACACCATTGGACATTCCAAATCGAAATATCGCACCAATCGCTCCACCACCTGCAATAGCTAATAATTGCTGCACTAAATTGTCTCGGCTATCATGAAAGTTGCTAGTTTACCTTATTCCGCTCTTTTACTGATCTATTATCCCTACAATAAAAAAGGCGAGATGTTCTCGCCTTTCATGATTGAGACTCTAATTCTAGATTGTGTCAGCTAAACAGCAAACTCTCCACTAGCATAACGATCGACCATCTGAATCAATGGGATCGGAATAATTTTACTCGCATGACCTGCACTACCAAATGCTTCATACCGATCCTGACAAATAGCTTGCATAGCTGCTGTTGATGCTTTTAGAAAAACACGCGGGTCAAAGTTAGCCGCATTTTTTTCCTTAGCGAGAAACTGTCTTATCGATCCTGTTGAAGCCATTCGTAAATCGGTATCGATATTCACTTTTCGAACACCATATTGAATACCATCAACAATTTCATCAACTGGAACACCATATGTTTGAGCAATATCGCCACCATAGTTATTGATAATTTTTAGCCAATCTTGCGGCACCGAACTAGAACCATGCATCACAAAATGGGTATTTGGCATACGTTGTTGCAATGTCTTTAAATGACTAATGGCTAGAACTTCACCTGTTGGTGGCTGGGTGAATTTGTATGCACCATGGCTGGTACCAATAGCAACTGCTAAGGCATCAATCCTAGTTTGCTCAACGAAGTCGGCTGCTTCATCTGGATCCGTTAACAATTGGCTTAGGTCCAATTTTTCATCTGAGCCATGGCCATCTTCCTCACCCATCATGCCTGTTTCCAGTGAGCCCAAACACCCTATTTCACCTTCAACTGACACGCCACAAGCATGCGCCATTCTACTTACAGTGCGGGTGACATCCACGTTATATTCAAAATCAGACGGCGTTTTCATATCCGCCAATAAAGAACCATCCATCATCACCGAGCTAAATCCTGATTGAATTGCACGTGCGCAAATCTCCGGTGAGGCACCATGATCTTGATGCATGACAACAGGAATATGTGGATAAGACTCTATTGCCGCCAAAATTAAGTGGCGAAGGAAGGGTTCTCCCGCATATTTGCGTGCACCTGCAGAACCTTGCATGATGACAGGACTATCCACCGCATCTGCCGCTTGCATGATCGCATGAACCTGTTCCATATTGCTAACATTAAAAGCAGGAATGGCAAAATTGTGCTCTGAAGCATGATCTAATAACTGGCGAAGTGATACTAATGCCATACTGGCTTCCTTTTTAAATTCATTACTATTGACACTATATCAGCTTAGTCTAGGTTCAATCATATCTCCAACAGTAACTAATTTGAGCATATCGGTACTATTTTTATCACCTTTTGTGATAATCACGATATCACCATCATTAACCTCACCACTCTCTTGCAGTACATCTATAGCGCCTTTATTTACAGATAAGTGGTCATTGTTTTCTGGCGCAAAATGCACGGGGTATACACCACGATATAACGTGACTTTTCGACTTGTTTCTTCATGGGGTGTTAGCGCAAAAATAGGAATACCCGAACTGATTCGTGACATCCACAATGGTGTAGAACCTGATTGTGTCAATGCAGCAATCGCTTTCACCTTTAAATGGTTTGCTAGATACATGGCGCCCATCGAGATCGCTTCCGCTCTCGATTGAAACTGTATATCTACTCGGTGTCTCGACACCCGGATTTCCCGCTGTTGCTCTGCAGTTAAGCAAATACGATGAACCGCTTCAACCACTTTAAGCGGATGTTTCCCTACCGCCGTTTCGCCTGACAACATCACTGCATCAGTACCATCAAGCACTGCATTAGCAACGTCAAACACTTCTGCTCGTGTTGGAATGGCATTGTCAATCATCGACTCCATCATCTGCGTTGCAGTGATTACGGCACGATTAAGTCGTCGTGCACGAAGAATAATCTTTTTCTGGATCGGGGGCAGTGCAGCGTCTCCAATCTCGACGCCTAAATCACCCCGAGCGACCATAACAGCATCCGACGCCTCAATGATTTCATCAATCACATCAACAGCTTCGGCACGCTCCATCTTTGCAATGATGCCAGCTTTACCACCAGCATCATTTATTAGGCTTCGTGCATAGTGAATATCTTCAGCTGATCGCGGGAAAGATACAGCGATATAATCCGCTTGCATTTTTACCGCCACTTTAATATCGGACTTATCCTTATCAGTCAATGCTGCTGCTGATAAGCCACCGCCTTGGCGGTTAATACCCTTATTATTAGACAGTACACCTGCAACACTGACACGGCAAACGATACGTTGACCTTCAACCTGCTCGACTATCAGTACAATACGTCCATCATCTAATAACAGTGTATCGCCAGAATGGACATCTTTGACAAGTTGTTTATAGTCAATACCAACTTGATCTATATCACCATCATTACTACCTAAGCCCGCATCCAAAACAAATTGCTGATCTTGTTCTAGGATGACACTGCCTTCTTTAAAACGTGCAATACGGATTTTAGGGCCTTGTAAGTCAGCCAAAATCCCAACATGCCGACCATGCTTCTTAGCTAATTTTGTGACAGTTTTGGCTAATTCGATATGCGCATTCACATCGCCATGAGAGAAGTTCAAGCGAACGACATCAACCCCTCCTTTTATAATGGCATCCAATACGCCGGGGCTATTTGTCGCTGGTCCTAATGTTGCTACAATCTTGGTTCTTCTCAATGCTGTCAATGGTTTTCCCTTATGGACTAAGTTGCACGTGACTCGAGCATCACAACCGCAGGTAGTTTCTTGCCTTCTAAGAACTCAAGAAATGCACCACCACCCGTAGAGATATAGGACACGTCGTTACTAATATTGTATTTACTCACCGCCGCTAAGGTATCGCCGCCACCCGCGATCGAGAAAGCGCTGGATTCTGCGATCGCTAATGCAATCGCTTTTGTTCCTTCGCCAAACTGGTCAAATTCGAATACGCCTACTGGGCCATTCCAAACAATGGTACCGGCATTTTTTAAAACTTCCGCTAGCGCCGCTGCAGAATCAGGGCCGATATCAAAAATCATATCATCATCAGATACTGCTTCAGCTGATTTAAGTGTAGCAACGGCTGATTCAGAAAATTCCTTGCCACATACGACATCTGTCGGTACAGGAATATTACCGCCACGGGCTTTGGCATCTGCTGTCAGTGAATTACACGTTCCAATTAGATCTGCTTCATAGAGCGATTTCCCAACATTATTACCCGCTGCGGCAATAAAGGTATTCGCAATACCGCCACCAACGATAAGTTGATCCACTTTTTTTGATAATGACTCTAGTACCGTCAGTTTTGTTGATACTTTTGAACCACCCACAATGGCGACCATAGGGCGAGCTGGATTATCCAATGCTTTCCCTAATGCTTCTAACTCTCCAGCAAGCAAGGGGCCTGCACAGGCGATAGGAGCATACTTAGCCACACCATGCGTTGATGCTTGTGCCCTATGTGCTGTACCAAATGCATCCATCACATAAACATCGCATAATGCCGCCATTTTTTTTGATAAGTCATCGGCATCGCTCTTTTCACCTCTGTTAAAGCGGACATTTTCACATAAGACGACTTGTTTATCGCCCATATCAAAACCATCTACCCAATCTTTTTGTAAATGAACATCTTGACCGAGAAGTCCCGCTAAATGTGTGGCAACGGGAGCCAATGAAAACTCCTCTTCATAAACACCCTCTGTTGGTCTTCCAAGGTGAGACATCAACATAACTTTAGCGCCTGCTTCTAAAGCCAATTTGATAGTCGGTAACGAAGCTCTGATACGTGTATCGTCTGCAACGGCACCATCTTTTAACGGCACGTTCAAGTCCTGACGAATAAGAACACGTTTTCCGGCTAAATCAAGATCTGTCATATTAATTACTGTCATCGTTCTCACCTTCCAAAATTTATTGTTGTTTCATACTGTTACTTGTCAGTATCAATACTGATATTTAAACAGTCATTTATTACATCATTATTATAGTTGTGCCATTAATAAAAAAGGCTCCCTATTAGGGAGCCTTTTTTATGGACTATTTTGTCAAATTAACCACCTACTAATTCAACTAAACGCATCATATTGCAGGTATAACCATATTCATTATCATACCAAGCAATCACTTTTACAAAAGTATGATCAAGTGCAATACCGGCACCGGCATCAAACGTTGACGGGGCAGTGTTGCCACGGAAATCAGTTGATACAACGCTTTCCGTCGTATAGCCTAAAACACCTTTCAAGCTGCCTTCAGAAGCAGTTTTCATTGCCTTACAAATTTCTTCATAATTGGCTTCTGTCAGTAACTCAACTGTTAAATCAACGACTGACACATCAGATGTCGGCACACGAAATGCCATACCTGTTAGCTTACCATTTAGCTCGGGCAATACTTTACCCACTGCCTTAGCCGCACCTGTTGAAGATGGAATGATATTTTCTAAAATACCACGACCACCACGCCAATCTTTTAGTGATGGGCCATCCACAGTTTTTTGCGTTGCTGTAGCAGCATGCACTGTTGTCATTAAGCCGTGTCTAATACCAAAGCTATCTTGTAATACTTTCGCAACTGGCGCTAAAGCGTTTGTAGTACAGGATGCAGCTGAAACAATATCTTCCCCAGCATATTTATCGTGATTAACACCATAAACAAACATCGGTGTGTGATCTTTAGAAGGTGCTGATTGCACTACTTTTTTTGCGCCTGCATCAATATGCGCTTGGCAAGACTCTTCTGTTAAGAAGAAACCTGTACATTCAATAATTAAATCGGCACCCACCTCATCCCACTTCAGTTCTGCTGGGTTGCGACCTGCTGTAACACGAATTGTTTTGCCATTAACAATTAAATGACCATCTTTAACCTCGACATCCCCATCAAAAGGACCATGGACAGAATCATATTTCAGCATATAAGCCAAATAATCCGGCATTAATAAGTCGTTAATAGCCACAACTTCAATATTTTTAAAATCTTTCATTGCCGCACGAAATGCCATTCGACCAATTCGGCCGAAGCCATTAATACCCACTTTAATCGTCATTCTTTCCTCTCCACTTTTAAATATGCTTAAAAGCTAAAACCTCGATTAAGATATTAGTTTTTAATCATATCGGAAGTAATCAATACAAATGAATATTGGCGAGCGGACTATCGTCCACTCGCCAACACCAAAACAATTAAGTCTAAATAAAACTATAACTCAGACTTATAGGACTTCTTTTACTGTTTTAACTACGTTAGCAACTGTGAAACCGAAGTGTTCCATCAGTACGCCACCAGGTGCTGATTCACCAAATGTGTCGATACCAACAACACCACCTTCTAGGCCAACATATTTACGCCAGAAGTCAGTCACACCTGCTTCGACAGCAACACGTTTAACACCAGGTGTTAACACGCTATCTTTATAGGCTTGATCTTGACGATCAAAGACGTTAGTAGATGGCATAGAGACAACGCGTGCATTGACACCATCGGCTGCTAGAGCTTCTTGTGCTTGTGCCGCTAAATCAACTTCAGAACCGGTTGCAATGATAATGACATCAGCCGCACCATTTGCTTCAGATAACACATAAGCACCTTTACGAATACCATCAAAATCAGCTGCATCATGCTTACGACCTGGAATACCTTGACGACTTAATACTAAGCTCGAAGGACCATCCATACGCTCAACAGAAGCTGTCCAGGCAACGGCAACTTCAACAGAATCAGCAGGACGCCATACATCCATATTTGGGATATAACGCATTGCAGATGTGTTTTCGATTGGTTGATGTGTTGGACCATCTTCACCTTGACCGATTGAGTCATGAGTTAATACGGCAATGGTACGAATCTTCATCAATGCAGCCATACGCAAGGCGCTTTTCGCATAGTCAGAGAACATGTGGAAAGTACCACCGAATGGAATCAAACCACCGTGTAATGCCATACCGTTCATGATTGCGTACATACCAAATTCACGTACACCGTAAGAAATGTAGTTACCTGTTTCTTTACCGCTAACGTGTTTAAAGCTTGGGCAGCTTGTTAAGTTAGAACCCGTTAAATCAGCTGAACCACCTAAGAATTCAGGTAATACTGGTGCTAATGCAGCGATTGCTTTTTGTGATGCTTGACGTGAAGCCAATTTTTCAGCTTTTTCGTTAGTATCCGCAATGAATGCATCTGTCACTTGTTTCCAGTTCGCTGGTAAATCACCCGCCATACGACGTTTGAATTCTGCTGCTAATTCTGGATGTGCTGCTGCATACGCATCAAATTTAGCATTCCAAGCTGCTTCTTTATCAGCACCAGATGCTTTTGCATCCCAACCTTCGTAAACATCAGCAGGGATTTCAAATGGTGCTGCATCCCAACCTAATTCTTTACGCGTTAATGCAACTTCTTCTTCACCTAATGCCGCACCATGACAGTCATGGCTTGCAGATTTGTTTGGTGAACCAAAGCCGATAATGGTTTTACAACAAATCAATGATGGCTGATCTTTAACTGCTTTTGCTGCTGTGATAGCTGCATTGATTGCATCAGCATCATGACCGTCAACAGAAACAACATGCCAGCCATACGCTTCAAAACGCTTAACTGTATCGTCTGTGTACCAGCCGTCAATGTGTCCATCGATAGAGATATTGTTATCATCCCAGAATGCGATTAAGTTACCTAATCCCCATGTACCAGCAAGGGCACAAGCTTCATGAGATACACCTTCCATCAAACAACCATCACCCATGAATACATAAGTGTTGTGATCAACGATATCATGTCCAGGGCGGTTGAATTGATCAGCTAATAGTTTTTCCGACATTGCAAAACCAACACCGTTGGTAATACCTTGACCTAAAGGACCTGTTGTTGTTTCAATACCTGGCGCATAACCGTATTCAGGGTGACCGGCACATTGCGAATGCAATTGGCGGAAAGACTTCAATGAATCCATTGGTAAGTCGTAGCCAGATAGGTGTAACAATGAATAGATCAACATTGAACCGTGGCCGTTAGACAGAATAAAACGATCTCTATCGGCCCAGTCTGGGTTTGTCGGGTTATGGTTCATGTGGTCATTCCACAATACTTCGGCAATATCTGCCATACCCATTGGTGCGCCCGGGTGGCCCGAGTTTGCTTTTTGTACTGCATCCATACTTAAAGCACGGATTGCATTAGCTAAATGTCTACGTGTAGCCATCTACGATTCTCCTGTTAAATAAATAATCAAGCTGCTCGCCACTTAATCGAGCAGCCCATACTTGGGATTTGTTGTTCTGGACCTTGACCTGTCTCTGCCACCATTTTCATGGCTTCAAATAAGTCACGTCGTACATCGGGTGCAGCTGCTAATTTTTTACTTTCATCAAAGCGGCCACGGTACTGCAATTGGAGATCTTTGTTATAACCAAAGAAATCAGGGGTGCAAACAGCGCCATAAGCTTGGGCTATTTGCTGTGTTTCATCTAGTAGATAAGGGAAGGGGAAATTGTTTTCTTTTGCTATGCCTTGCATATTGTCAAAAGAATCTTCGGGATAGTCATTAACGTCATTCGACATGATCGCTACAGTGTTCATACCATAACGCTTTAATTCAGCAGCATCTCTCACTAATCGATCAAGTATGGCTTTCACATAGGGGCAGTGATTACAGATAAACATGACTAATAGACCGTTTTCACCTCGGCAGTCATCTAATGTCCATACTTCGCTATCTGTTCCAGGCAATGAAAAATCAATGGCTGGCAAACCAAATTCACATACCGGCGTTTCTAAACTAACCATAGGCTCCCGCTTAAGTCATGCCCCATACTCTCCGGCAAAAATTTAGCGAGGAAATGAGACCGTTTATTGAACTATATCAGAACCATGAATTTTAGCAGATTTTCCTTAACAGCGCGAGGGCCAAGTCTAAATGGCTGTCAACGAATCTCTTCACTATTTTACTCACTCTGTTAACATCACCAAATCAATGAACTGAATGCATCAAGTTGTATCTAAAATACATACTGCTCCTTGAAGCTGTTTCAGGACAATATTCATTTAAAAACTATGGCCACAAAAAAAGTAACCAAGACGTCACGTAAAGCAAAAAAAACGACTGAAGCCAAATCAAGTAATAAAACCTTAGGCTTATTGCCTAAACTCATCTTTATATTTTTATTTTTGTCTGTCTTGGGATTGGCCTATTTAGATTTCCATATTCGAGCTCAGTTTGAGGGTAAGCGTTGGGCAGTACCTGCCAAAGTTTATGCAAGACCTTTAGAGCTCTATTCCGGTTTAGATCTCAGTATTGATGATCTCAAAATAGAACTTCGTGGTTTAGGCTATAAATTTGTCAACAAAGCAATATCACCCGGACAAGTCGAACTTTCAAGAACAAGAGCCATTATTCATACTCGAGGTTTCCAATTTTCTGATGGTTCAGAACCAACACAGAAATTAATGCTCAGTTTTTCAGGTTCAAAGATCACTAAGTTAGAAAATTATCATGGACAAGCCATTGCGCTAACCCGTCTTGAACCAATATTAGTTGGTGGGATTTACCCCTTAAACAATGAAGATCGTGACTTAATACGTCTTGAAGAAGCACCTGATGAACTCAAACAAGCGCTGATTGCCATCGAAGATAAAAGTTTTTATCGACACCCCGGTATATCAATCCGGGGTATTAGCCGTGCCATGTTGGCGAATATTAAAGCCGGTCGCTTTATTCAAGGTGGAAGCACACTGACCCAGCAACTCATTAAAAACTTTTATCTTACTGCCGATCGAACTCTGGCACGTAAGTTACTAGAAATACCAATGGCCTTATTATTGGAGCTGCATTACAGCAAAGAGGAAATTTTAGAAGCCTACCTGAACGAAGTTTACTTAGGCCAAGAAGGCTCTCGCGCAATTCACGGCTTCGGCTTAGCAGCTCAATACTATTTTGCACGGCCTATATCAGAATTGACACTACCTCAACTCGCCATGCTTGCGGGACTGGTTAAAGGGCCATCTTATCTAAATCCAAGGCAGCATCCGGAGCGTGCCTTAGCAAGACGTAACCTAGTCCTAAGTGAATTATACAAACAAGAAGTCATCGATAAACCGACTTATCTTGAGGCCTCACAATCTAAATTAGCGGTCGTTAAGCAAGCGAGTTTATTAAAAGGTGCCTATCCCGCTTATTTAGACTTAGTCAAACGCCAATTACGCGAAGACTATGATGAGAAGGATCTCAACTCAGAAGGCCTGCGTGTTTTCACCAACCTAAATCCAATCAGTCAAAGTAAAGCAGAAAAAGCCTTAGTCAAAACGATCGAATCTTTAGAGAAACACTACGGTGAGAAAGTTGGAGGATTGCAAGGCAGTATGATTGTGACTGAGCCTCAAACAGGTGAAGTATTAGCCGTTATTGGTGGTCGTGAAACACGTTACCAAGGTTTTAATAGAGCCCTTGATACAGAGCGACCTATTGGTTCATTAGTTAAACCCGCTGTTTATTTAACAGCACTTGAGAATGGCTACCACCTAGCCAGTCCACTTGATGATTCACCCTTTGAATTGCTGATGGAAAGCGGTCTAGCCTGGCAGCCGGAAAACTTTGATCATCAATCCCATGGCAACGTGCAATTACACTACGCCTTGTCACGCTCATATAACCTATCAACCGCTCGCCTGGGCATGGTGCTTGGATTAACAAACGTCATCGACACCCTGCAACGACTTGGTGTGAACAAACATATTGATCCTTACCCCTCTTTGCTACTCGGCGCACAGGGTTTATCACCGCTTGAAATCGCTACTATGTACCAAACGATCGCATCAAACGGGTTTCAAATGCCTTTACGTGCCATTCGCCTAGTAACTGATAGTTCAGGACAAGCATTATCTCGTTACCCCTTCCAATTAGAACAAACCATTGATGGCAAAACCATCCATCTTCTACAATATATTTTGCAAGAAACCGCAAGGGTCGGTACTGCACGATCTATCTATTATAGTATTCCTGATTCGATTAATATCGCAGGTAAAACTGGGACATCCGATCAACAACGTGATAGCTGGTTTGCTGGCTTTGCAGGGAATCGTCTTGCTGTGACTTGGCTAGGTTTGGATGACAATCAGAGCTTGCCATTTACAGGATCGTCAGGTGCATTACGCGCTTGGACAGAATACATGTCGAAAGAAGTACTAACGCCCTTTATCGCCGCTGCGCCAGAAGGTATTGACTACTTATGGATAGATCAACAAACTGGACTTGTCTCTGCTGAAAACTGCATAGGAGCACAACCTATGCCATTTATAATTGGACAGGCACCCACAGAAAAAACAGACTGTGCCCGAAATAATGTGCAAGAATTTATCAAACCATCACTTGATTGGTTTAACCGCTGGTTTCGATAATTGACTCAAATATAGAACACTAACTTATGCCTAACTCATTTTCATTTTACACCACGGCTAAACCCTTTCAACGATGGTCAGTTGTTGGACTAATCTGTGTTATCAGTGCATGTAGTACTACGCCACAGATAACTCAAATGCCGACACCATCTTCTCCTACTATAGTCATAACAGAGAAAAGCCCTGAACCTGTTGTTAGACCTGACCCAGTTTATATTCCCTCTGAACCTGTCAATAAAGCAATCGTGCCACAATCTCCAACTAGCATTACACAAGAACAACAGAGTGATGCTGTTATCGCTCTTTTGGATGCTGCTGAGCAGTCACAACAGCAAGGGGATTATCAATCCGCTCAGAATACGCTACAACGCGCACAAAGAATTGCACCACGTGATCCAGAGGTTTATTACAAGCTGGCTGAAAGCCACCGCGATTTGGAAGACTATAAATTAGCTGAGCACGTTGCCTTAAAAGGTGTGTCGATAGTACAAGGGCAACAACAACAATTACGTCGGTTTTGGTTACTGATCGCACAAATTAATATGCTTGCAGGTAATGATGAGGCAGCAAAAAAAGCCCAACAAACAGCGGATCGTTACTAGAACGATCTCAAGTCGACTGGTACCTTATTAGTCCCTTAAGCTCAATACATCCTGCATATCATGCAAGCCATTTTCACGCTGACTTAACCAGTTAGCTGCTCTCATAGCACCCAAAGCAAAAGTCATTCGGCTTGACGCTTTATGCGTAATTTCTACACGTTCACCTTCTGCTGCAAACATCACGGTATGGTCACCGACAATATCACCCGCTCGAACCGTCGCAAAACCAATGGTATTACGATCACGTTCTCCTGTACGACCTTCTCGCCCATAAACGGCACAGCTTTTTAAGTCTCGACCCAAGGCATCGGCAACGACTTCACCCATTCGTAAAGCTGTTCCTGATGGTGCATCAACTTTATGGCGATGATGCGCTTCCACTATTTCAATATCAACGTCATCACCCAATACTCGGGCAGCAATATCTAATAGCTTAAGTGACAGGTTTACTCCCACACTCATATTCGGTGCTAGTACTACGGCAACTTTAGCCGCTGTTTGCTCAATCAGTGTTTTTTGCTCGTCACTAAAACCAGTGGTACCAATTACTAATTGACAGTTATTCGCTTCACAATGAGGCAACAATGCCAAAGTCACTTCTGGCAAGGTAAAATCAATAATGACATCAGAAGTTGCAGTTGCAGCGGCAACATTACTGCTAATGGCAACATTTAAACGGCCCACACCTGCTAATTCGCCCGCATCAGCACCAATCAAACTTGAATCAACGCGATCAATAGCAGCGCTTAATTCTAGGCCTTCTGATTGTTCGACTGCTTGAATTAGGCAACGGCCCATACGCCCTGCAGCACCATTAATTGCAATACGTGTTGTCATATTAACCCTTGTTTATTCAAAGAATTCTTTAACAGCATCCAACCATGAACTATGTTTCGGACTGTGCTTACTATGACTACCTTCCAAAGTTTGTTCAAACTCTTGTAGTAATTCTTTTTGTTTTTTAGATAATTTTACCGGAGTTTCGACTACAACCCGACATAACAAATCACCGGTAGCACCACCACGGACAGAGGTAACACCTTTGCCGCGTAATCTAAACTGTTGTCCTGTTTGCGTACCCTCAGGTACTTTCAGTGTTGCCTTACTTGACAGCGTTGGCACTTCCATTTCTCCACCTAATGATGCAGTGACAAAGGAAATAGGTACTTCACAGAATAAATTATTATCATCACGTGTAAATACATCGTGTTTTTTGACTTGGACTTCTACATATAAGTCACCAGGCCCTGCACCACCTTGCCCTGGCTCACCTTCACCAGATAGACGAATACGATCACCGGTATCAACCCCAGCAGGCACTTTCACTGACAGTGTTTTATGTTCTTGAATTTGACCTTCACCATGGCAATCTGAACATGGTGATGCGATCATCTTGCCTGTACCACGACAATGTGGGCAAGGTTGTTGTACAGAAAAGAAGCCCTGTTGCATCCGAACTTGCCCGTGACCACCACAAGTCGTACAGGTAACAGGTTGTGTGCCTTTCTTAGCACCACTACCATCACAGGTTTTACATTCGACACGAACAGGAATACGGATCTGAACTGTTGTGCCTGATACAGCATCCTCTAAAGACAATTCTAAGTGATAACGTAAATCAGCTCCGCGATAGCCACCGCCCTGTCGACCACCACCAGATCCACCAAAAATGTCGTTAAAGACATCGCCGAAAATATCACTAAAACCACCAGCGCCACCACGGCCACCGCCGGCAGACTGATCAACACCTGCGTGACCAAACTGGTCATAAGCCGCACGCTTTTGAGGATCCGACAAAATCTCGTAGGCTTCTTTGGCCTCTTTGAATTTTTCTTCCGTATCGGCATCATCAGCATTACGATCTGGATGATATTTCATTGCCATACGACGATAAGCTTTTTTAATTTCAGCTTCAGTCGCGGTACGTGAAACGCCTAATACTTCATAAAAATCTTGTTTTGCCATTTTTCACTTGTCTTTTATTGTATTGAACAATAAAACAGGCGTGAGTCTCCCCACGCCTGTTTTTAAAAAATAATCATACAGTAAAGTTATTTTTTATCGTCATCAACCTCTTCAAACTCAGCATCGACGACATCATCAGCTTGCGCTTCTGTTGCATCTTCTGTGGTCGAACCCGCTTCTGCATTTTCGGCATAAGCTTGCTCTGCTAATTTTGCAGATGCTTCAGCTAGAGCAGTTGTTTTGGCTTCGATATCATCTTTATCTTCACCTTTTAGTGCTTCTTTTAAATCTGCTAAGGCTGCTTCAATTTTTTCTTTTTCAGTTGCGTCTAATTTATCACCCAACTCCGTGATAGATTTTTCAGTCGTATGAACTAATGCATCAGCTTGGTTACGCGCTGTAACAAGTTCATGGAACTTACGATCTTCATCAGCATGTGCTTCTGCATCTTGCACCATTTTTTCAACTTCATCGTCAGACAAACCACTTGATGCTTTAATAACGATAGATTGTTCTTTACCGGTATTTTTATCTTTAGCAGATACGTTCAAGATACCGTTAGCATCAATATCAAATGTCACTTCAATTTGTGGCTGGCCACGTGGCGCAGCTGGAATATCAGATAAGTCGAAACGACCTAGCGATTTATTCGCTGACGCCATTTCACGCTCACCCTGCATAACATGGATAGTTACTGCTGGCTGATTGTCTTCAGCAGTTGAGAATACTTGATTCGCTTTTGTCGGAATTGTTGTATTTTTCTCAACCAATTTAGTCATGACACCACCCATAGTCTCGATACCAAGACTTAATGGTGTTACGTCAAGAAGTAAGACATCTTTAACATCACCAGCTAGTACAGCCGCTTGAATAGCTGCACCCGAAGCAACAGCTTCATCAGGGTTAACATCTTTACGAGGTTCTTTGCCAAATAGTTCTTGAACAGCTTCTTGCACTTTCGGCATTCTTGTTTGACCACCGACTAAGATAACTTCATCAATATCAGACATTGATAAGCCAGCATCTTTAAGTGCTACTTTACAAGGTTCCATACTACGTTTAATCAAGTCTTCAACCAAAGACTCAAGTTTGGCACGTGTTAAACGTACTTCCATATGTTTAGGGCCTGATGCATCAGCTGTCACATACGGTAAGTTGATGTCTGTTTGCTGGCTTGAAGAAAGTTCGATTTTCGCTTTTTCAGCCGCATCTTTAAGACGTTGTAATGCCAAAGGATCATTAGCTAAGTCAATGCCTTGATCTTTTTTGAACTCATCTACTAAGAATTCAATAATACGTTGATCGAAATCTTCACCACCTAGGAATGTATCACCGTTAGTCGCTAATACTTCAAATTGGTGTTCGCCTTCAATGTCAGCAATCTCGATGACCGATACGTCAAAAGTACCACCACCTAAGTCATAAACAATAACCGTTGAGTCGCCACGTTTCTTATCCATTCCATAAGCAAGTGCTGCGGCTGTTGGCTCATTGATAATACGTTTGACATCAAGACCGGCAATTTTACCAGCATCTTTAGTTGCTTGACGTTGTGAGTCATTAAAGTAAGCAGGAACAGTCACAACTGCTTCTGTCACTTCTTCACCTAAAAATTCTTCTGCCGTTTTTTTCATTTTCATTAAAACACGTGCAGAAATTTCTGGCGGAGCAAGCTTTTTACCGTTAGTTTCAACCCAAGCGTCACCATTATCAGCTTCAACGATACTATATGGCACCATATCAATATCGCGCTGAACAACACTATCTTTAAACTTACGTCCAATTAGACGTTTAATAGCAAATAATGTGTTATTAGGATTTGTGACTGCTTGGCGTTTAGCTGACTGCCCAACCAATACTTCATCATCTTTAGTAAAAGCCACTATCGATGGTGTCGTACGATCACCTTCGCTATTTTCAATAACACGTGCTTTACCATCTTCTAGTACGGCAACACAGGAATTTGTTGTTCCTAAGTCGATACCTATAATTCTACCCATTGTTCTTCTCCGTCATTCTTAAATTTTTGCTGATTTATCCAGCTGATGTGTCTTAGGTGGGGGATGAAAAATAAATTTCAAGCCCTTTTGGCCTCAGAGACTTAACTTTATTGCGAAACAACTACCATCGCAGGTCGTAATAGTCGGCCATTAAATTGATAACCTTTTTGAGCAACACTAATCACTATGTTTGCTTCTACACCCTCAACTTGTTGCATTGCCATTGCTTGATGTAAATCGGGATCGAAGGCTTTGCCTTCTGGATCGATTTGCTCTAAACCCAACTTCCCGATAGATGTTGTGAACATCTTCATGGTCATTTCTAAGCCTTCACGGACATCTTCTAATGATGCGTTTTCACCCTTTGAAGCATTAAACCCTAACTCCATGCTGTCATAGATAGGCAATAATTCTGCAACAAACTTATCTAAGGCGTGCTTATGGGCATTTTCTAAATCACGTGCTTGGCGACGTCGTAGATTTTCCATATCAGCACGCGCCCGGAGTAATTCATTCCAATGTTCATCCGCCTTATTGCGTGCATCTTCTAACAGCACTGTAGGATCTTGGGAGTCTGACTGTTGATCCGTACTTTGCGCTTCCATTTCGGGAGCACTATTTTCTGCTTGGTTGTTATCGACTTCTTCGTTACTCATGATTCCAATATTTCCAAATTGCTTGATGTTAAGTCTGCTATTTGGGGTCAAAAAAGTCTATTTCAAGCTAAAACCGTAAATTCTTGTCAAATCGTAGGTAATTTAAGGTTTATTAGTTTGCTGTAACCAAACACATTGGCCACCGCTGGCTTTCTCTAATTGATCTAATTTTTGTTGATGGGCTTCTAGCTCTTGTTGATCCGCTTTTATGACACGCAAGGGCTTACGTTTTTTATTGCGTTGAGTGTCAGTCTCGTTATGGCTTATTTTTTTGTCTCTATTATCATCAGCTGCCAATGACATACTGACTTGACCACCTGTCATAGCAAGATAAACATCCGCTAAAATTTCGGCATCCAATAAAGCGCCATGCAATTCACGATTTGAATTATCAACTTCATAGCGTCGGCAGAGTGCATCAAGATTATTCTTTTGACCAGGATGCTTATCTCGCGCTAGCTTTAAGGTATCTAATATCGTACATGACTCTTTTATCCGTCGAGCTTCATCAGGCAATTTTGTCAGTTCATGATCTAAAAAACCGACATCAAAAGCCGCATTGTGGATAACAAGTTCAGCGCCTTCGATAAACTGCATAAAGTCATCTACAATTTCAACAAATTTTGGCTTATCCGCTAAAGATTCGTTGGTAATACCATGCACTTCGATAGCACCGCTATCAATCTCCCTTTCTGGATTGATATATTGATGGAATGTTTTACCTGTCAGCCGACGATTAACCAGCTCTACACAACCAATTTCGATAATACGATGGTCGTCAGCCGTGCTTAAACCTGTTGTTTCTGTATCTAAAACGACCTGTCTTTTTATCTGTAGTTCTGCCATTAGTGTCCTAAGTTATTTCCCAGCTATAGCTTCTCTTGCTGTCACTGCCAACTGGTCTGCCCGTTCATTCTCAATATGGCCTTGATGACCTCGAACCCATTCCCACTCAATACTATGCCGCTCTGCTGCTTTCTCTAGCCGCTGCCATAAATCAACATTTTTAACTGGTTTCTTAGCTGCCGTTTTCCAATTACGCTTCTTCCAACCCGGCAACCATTCCATCATTCCTTTCATTACATACTGCGAATCAGTCACTACTTTCACTTCACAATCACGTGTTAAAGCTTCTAATCCGGCTATGACGGCCATCATTTCCATGCGATTATTAGTCGTGTCCTTCTCAGCACCAGATAACTCTTTTTCGATTCCCTTCGAACGCATAACAGCGCCCCAACCACCTGGACCTGGATTACCACTGCATGCGCCATCGGTAAATATTTCAACTTGTGCCATCAATATTTTCTCTTGTTACAGGTTTAGTAACCAATTTTCCTATTGGAAAGAATTGCTTAGTTTTCCAGCGTTGCTCAACCGGCGTTAATGGAATAGTTCTCTTCGTCGCGACAATCACGGTTACACCCGAAAATATCGGCCAGAATCGCTGTCCCCACGAATCTAGTTTTGATGTTCTTTTTAACCATTTCTCATTGGCAATAGGTGGTCTAAACATTAACCTTTCTGTTTCTATCACATCAAAATTAAGCAATGACAACCAATCTTTTATCCTAGATTGACTATAGAAAAGGCCATCCCATGGTGCATTTTTCTTTCGGGAAAACAAACGTCTTAGACCCCATAGGCTCCAGGGGTTAAACACGGTCACAATTAATGTTCCATCACCAACCAAAATACGTTCAGTCTCACGCAATGCCTGATGGGCATCAGTAGAAAACTCAAGCACATGACTAAGTAACACCGTATCCATGCTATAGCACTTGAAGGGTAAAGCAATACTGCGACCAGCGACATCACCAGAACGGGCCATAATCGTCTGCATTTTTGGGGCTGGCATTTCAGGAAATAAATTTTCAGCGACACCCACTTGCAGTTGGCAATAGCCGTGAAAATAAGGCAAATAGCGCTGAAATAGCTGTTGTTCTTGCACCAGAACACTCTGGCCTAATGGGCCTTGCCACCATGCAGTCAGTAACGACGCCTTTGTTGACTCAGTTTCTGCCATAGTTCTACCTAAAAAAGAATCATTTTTCTAAAAACACGATATTGGGTAGCCTGTAACACAGTAAACGATCATTCTACCCAATGCTATTATGCACTGTATAGATAAAAGGTTTTTAGAGAGAATACCCGTGAAGATACATGCAATTCCAGCATTAAAAGATAATTATATCTGGCTATTACAAGCTGAGAACTCGGCACGTACTTTGATTATTGACCCGGGAGATGAGAAACCACTTATCCAATATCTTAAACAACAACAACTGGAACCCGCTGCCATCTTAATCACTCACCAGCACTATGATCATGTTGATGGTATTAGACCTTTTTTAAAATATTGTTCTGTTCCCGTCTATGGCCCGAAAAATGACCTTATTCCAGCAATAACACATCCTTTGTCTGGCATGGACAAACTGTTGATAGATAGTGAGTTTTCGCCAGTAAGTATTATCGACATACCTGGACATACTTCTGGTCATATTGCTTATCAATTTGCTGAAAATTTGTTTTGTGGCGATACTTTATTTGCCAGCGGTTGTGGACGTTTACTTGGTGGGACAGCAGAACAATTATTTGATTCTCTTACAAAACTAAGCCTATTGCCTAGTGGAACCAAAATTTATTGTGGGCATGAATATACACAAGCTAATTTACGATTTGCCAGTGTTGTTGAACCTAATAATACCCAAATTCAACAGCGTATTATTGAAGTAGCCGCAATAAGAAAACAAGGGAAAATGAGCCTACCTAGCACCATAGAGCTAGAACTTGCTTGCAACCCTTTCCTTCGTTGCGATCAAATAGATGTCATAACGGCCGCACAGCAATTTGCTGGCGGCACGCTATCATCACCTTTACAGGTGTTTAAGGCGCTTAGACTATGGAAAGACACATTCTAAGCAATTCATACTGTTACTTATCGGTATGAACATCCATTTGTGGATAAGGAATTGAAATACCTTTTTCATCAAAAGTCAGTTTGATTTTCTCAATCAACTCAGCCCGTACACCCCAATAGTCAGCACTATTTACCCATGGGCGCACATTAAAATTAACACTGCTATCAGCTAATTCTGCCACGGCAACTGCAGGGGCAGGGTCGTCAAGAACCAACTCATGCTCAGCCACGATTGTTTCCATAATTTGTTTGGCTTCCAACATATCATCGTCGTAACCAATACCGAATACCATATCGATACGACGCGTATCACGCGCTGAATAATTAGTTATCGCACCAGAATAAATTTGCCCATTAGGTACAATGATTTCGCGATTATCACCCGTTTTCATCACCGTGCTAAAAATGCTGATTTCTTCCACAACACCCACTACACCACCAGCTTCGATGAAATCACCTAGTTTGAAAGGGCGGAAGACAATCAGCATTACACCAGCCGCAAAGTTTTGTAATGAACCTTGTAAAGCTAAACCAACAGCCAAACCAGCCGCACCTAATAGAGCAATCAATGACGTTGTATCAACGCCAACTTGGTTTAATGCAGCAATAAAGACAAATAGTAGTAATGCTGCATTAACGATTGAGCTTATAAAGTTAACTAAAATAGTATCAACTTCTGCACGTCTCATTAGCTTAGCCACTAAATTAACGAGCGACTTCACAACCATGCGCCCGATGAAAACAATTGCCACGGCAATTGCAACATCCATTAACCACATTGTTATAACACTTCCCGAACCACTATCCATCTTGCTTCCTCCGATCTATTGTCGTAATAATATCTTTAATTAAACTTGGGCCTTGATAAATAAAGCCACTATATATTTGGACTAAGCTTGCGCCTGCCTCTAATTTTTTTACTGCATCCTGCCCTGACATAATGCCACCCGCAGCAATAATAGGTATGTCATTAGGCAAAGCATCGCGAAATTGGCGAACAATCTCTGTCGACTTTTGAAAAACAGGCTGACCGCTTAAACCACCCGTCTCTTCTGCATGTTTTAGACCCACCACATTGTCTCTCGACATCGTCGTGTTAGTTGCAATAACGGCATCAATCTCAAACTGGCTAAATGTTTGTGCCAATTCTTGTACTTCGTCTAACTCGAGATCAGGCGCGACCTTCACGGCCATCGGTACATAGCGTTTGTATTCATCTGCTAATTCGCCTTGCCGTTGTTTTAGTGCACCCAATAATTCCTTTAACGATTCGCCAAACTGCAATGTTCTCAATCCGGGTGTGTTCGGTGATGAAATATTAATCGTGACGTAATCAGCATGAGGATAAACTTTCTCTAAACCAATTAGATAATCATCAACTGCCTTTTCGACAGGCGTATCAAAATTTTTACCTATATTAATGCCAATCAAAGCCTTAGTCTGTGATGATTTCACCTGTTCTAATAAATGATCAACGCCAAGGTTATTAAAGCCCATTCTGTTAAGGATAGCTTTTGCTTTTGGGAGTCTAAATAAGCGCGGCTGTGGATTACCATCTTGCGGTCTCGGTGTGACAGTACCAATTTCAACAAAACCAAAGCCTAAAGCCGCGAGTGAATCTAGGTAATCGCCATTTTTATCTAGGCCTGCAGCCAAACCGACTCTATTCGGAAACGTTAAGCCCATCACTTCAACAGAAGTTGTCTTTGCTGGGGAATATAATACCGACGATAAGCCCGTCGCTTTTAAAGCCTTAATACCAACAAGTCCAAGGTGATGCACTTTTTCAGCATCCAATTGAAACAACAGCGTTCTTAATAAGCGATAGAACATTATTTGGTCTCTATCCCTATTTGATAACCTGTAAATTTACGCACATTCAATACACCCGAGTCCAGAATCAAGTACTGACCTTTAATACCCTGTAATGTTCCACTGATTTCAGGTGTTTTATCAAAATTTAGCGATTTAACTTTTTCTGGGTACTGTTGCACTGGATAATCCAGCTGTACAACATCCTCATTATTTAAGGCCACAACTGCTTGTTCGCCAAAGCGTTGCTGCAATGCCACTATTTCATCTTGGCATTCAGCCATCAACTGATCTCGAACTTTAGGCAAGTCAACTGCTTCTGCCTGACCTTTTAGCATTTTTCGCCAATCTGTCCTATCTGAAACATGAGATTTAAATATCACCTCAACCAAACCTGATTGATAACGACTTTGCACCCTAAAAATAGCTAAGGCCTGGCTCGCACCTTGATCAATCCAACGGGTAGGAACCTGGTTTACTCGAGTAATACCCACTTTAATACCAGAACTATTTGCCAGATAGACAATATGATCTTGCATACAAAATTGCTCACCCCACTCTGGCTCCCGGCAAGTACCAGCATCATAGTGACATGTCTCTGGCCGCATAATGCACAAGTCACATTGCGCCAGTTTCTGTGAACATGGAAAGCAGTATCCACCACTAAAGCTTTTCTTTGTCAGCCGATTACAGGCATGGCAATGAATTTCGCCATCATAATTTAAAGTGATGTGTTGGCCTATCAGGGGATTCATAGCTAGGCGCTGTTCACCCAATACCATTTGGTAATTAGGCGTTGTTTCGCCCTTGCCTAAATCAACAGCCATTTTGGATAAAGAACCCTGAAATTGAGTCACTATTCACCTCGTTGCTAAATTAATAGCGTCATATAGTAACGTATCCGAACATAACTGTTACTAATTTCCTGATCGGCACCTCTTTATGATAAAAAAAGAGGTAGCTTTAAGTGGAAAAAGCTACCTCTAAGGCTACGAGACATATCAATTCATCAATCGTCTAGTCGGAGATGACTTATTGATAATAAAATATCCATCACAAAGCATGCCAATATTATTTATAACTAGTAATCAATGATTTATACGTTTATTTCTCCCTTCACTGTTCTACTTATGCACTACTGCTGTGCATATGAATATAGTATGCTTCATAATCTAGCAAACCACTATTGAGTATGAAGAAACTTTTCTTACAACCCAATAAAAAAGGCCCAAGCTAAATAGCTTAGGCCTTTCAATTCTATTTATCCTTTTCTTCGTTATTGCGGACTAGCAACCGTCATGGCTTCTGCAGGTGCTGCTAATTCTAGATGCTCAAGTAATTTACCCGTTGATTCTGAGAGCCAGTAGCATGAGTAAATACGATCATAATAAGCGTTAATATAATTAATTCTCGCCGTTAGCACTTCGTTTTCAGTATCCAACAAATCAAGCAATGATCTTAAGCCAACATTGAACTGTTCTTGATAAGCATCACGCGTATCTTCAGATGCTTTAACATGCTGTTCTAAATATTGTAAGCGGCTAGTCGAAGACTCTAATGCACTCCATGCTAATCTCACATCATTTTCAATTTGGCGTTTAGCAATTTCTGCTTCTGCTTTAGCCTGCTCACTTAAAAATTCTGTTTGACCGATTCTTGCTTTATCCGCGCCACCATTTAACAGGTTATAACGCATGCGAGCCATAGCCAAAATGTCTTTATTATGACCTTTCTGACCATCAATGTTGTTATTGGCAGTTGCATCAATTTCCAAATCTAGTCGTGGATGGAATGGTGCCTCAGCGCCTTTAGCTTGAGCCAAAGAAGCCTCATGCTCAGCAATGGCAGAGCGTAATGCCGGATGTTGATGTTGGGCTGTCTTCAGCGCATCTTCAATATTAGCAGGTGCTTTATCGCAACATTCTTGGCTTGGATCAGTTAAAGACTCTGGTTCATTTCCTACAACACGTAAAAAACTACTTTTAGCATCTTGTAAGTTACCTATATTTGATTCTAAATTTGATTTTGCTAACGCTAAACGACCTTGTGTTTGCTCAGCATCAGCTCTAGTACCAACACCACTATCAACTCGTTGGCTTATTTGTCCGTAAATTCGTTCATGGCTTTCAAGATTTTTCTCAGTTGCGCCTAACAATTCTTCACGTCGTAATACATCTAAATAGACTTCAACCGCTCTCAAGCTCGTTGTTTCAGCCGTGTCCGCGACAGAATAACCTGCTGATTCTGATAATGACTCGCTTTGATCCACCGCATTTTTAGTGGCAAAACCATCATATAACATCTGGCGTATAGCAATATTAGCTTCATCACGATTCATACTTTCGTGATGGCCTTTACCCGCAGCACGAGTGCTTGGATTGTCCGTTGTTTCCCAACCTGTACCGATACCAAAATCGACAGTGGGGTAATAACCCGCTCTCGCTTGAGTGATACGTTGGTCCGCACTTAAACGGCTGTTTGATTCTGCCAAGATTGTCGGATTGCTTTGAATTGTTTGGGCAACAGCTTCACTTATACTTTGAGCCAAAATAGGTTGTGAAACCAATAAGCTGCTTGTAAAAATTGAGGCTGAAAATAACAGTAAGCTACTTTTTTTTGTCATCACTTAACTCCGTCTGTCAGCGTGCGTGAATTTCGACGCGACGATTTCTTACTTCCACTGTTTCATCTGGTGTCGCTACTTCTAGCTTATATTCACCATGAGATGAAATCTCAATGACATCTGCCGAAACACCTCTTTCAACTAGGTCTTGACGTACTTTCTCAGCACGACGTCTCGATAATGCATCATTGTATTCATTGGAAGCTGCTGTATCAGTATGGCCTACGATTGTAATCGCACTCGAATTACGCTCGAGGACTTCTCTGTAGATAGTCTCTGATCGTCTCAACGACTCTGGCGTGAAGACAGTTTGATCTAATAAGAAATATAATTTGCCATTATAAGAAACAGGCGCTTCAACAGGTGCTGGTTTCACACAAAACGGTGATTCTCCACCGGCAAGTTCTAGTGGCGCCTCAACGGCCTCACGCAATTCAGACTGTGCTTTATCTGGTCCTATTGCATTATGTATTGAGCTACACCCAACAAGTACAAATGCAAGGGTGACTGGCAGACATAATCGACATAAAGTTTTCATACTGATGTCTCTTTAAATTGTTAGCAACAATGTGTTTGAACAGAAGATAATAATGACACCTATTGTTATTTCAGTATCAGCTAAAAATTTAAGCCACAGACTTTAATATGCATTAGCCTATCCCTAAAATCATCTGCATAAAATTACCCACCCACACGGCAGGCACAAAAGTAATGAATGTAGTATCGGAGTTTCTTCAAATTAAGTCAACCTAATCTACTATATTTACAATTAGTTAGAGTAGAAATTCTTATTGCTAGGATTAACTTAAACAAGTCAGTCTATTTCCATAAGCTAATCACATAATTTTCTTTTAAAACTCAATACTAAAGCAAAACAATAACATTCTCGTGATAACAACCTTTATTAAGCCAGGCATTAAATCGCCAAAGGTTTGCCTGACTTATCAAGATGAACATAAGTAAAATGGCCTATTGCAACATAAATAGCCTCGATATTCTTCTGTAACTTTCGTTCGCTATAAACAGTAATAGCAATCACTATTGATGTTGTACCAATCTTTTCTACCTCACCATAAATGCTCACCACATCACCAATGAATACGGGTGAAATAAAATGAAAGTCATTAACCGCAACCGTGACCACGCGCCCTTTTGTATGACGGGCAGCAACTATACTGCCTGCAATATCAGCTTGTGACATCAACCAGCCACCAAAAATATCACCCGCAGCATTAACATCACTGGCTGCTGGCACAATGCGTAATACAGTATGTTCTTTAGGTAATTGCATTATTAGTGTCCTTGATACATCTGTTCAATTTCAGCTTGATAGCGCTCAATAATATGTGGTCGCCTTGCTTTTAGGGTTGGCGTTGCAAGGTCATTCTCTACTGTCCATAGTTCAAGAGTTAATGTCACTGCCAAAATTTCAGCATAGCTTGGAAAACCTGTTAAACAATCACCGAGCTTTTGTAACACTAGGTCTATTATCTCTGGATTACTTTTGAGCTCCTGCGGGTCTGCTGTCAATAAACCTGCTTGTTCAGCCAGTTTAGGCCAAGCCTGTTCGGCTAAAACCACTATGGAGCTTAAGAAAGGCTTACCTTCCCCAATGACCAGCGCATGCTCAATATCAGGATCGGCATTAATCGCCATTTCCATGTCCGCAGGTGGAATTTTTTCACCAGTGGATAAAACAATAATATCTTTTAAGCGTCCTGTGATATGAATAAAACTTTGATCGTCCTGTTTACCTAGGTCACCTGTATGCAGCCATCCATCCTTGTCAATAGTATCTTTTGTTGCTTGTTCATTTTGCCAATAGCCTTGCATTACACCAGGGCTTTTAACCAATAATTCACCCTCATCACTAAACTGAACTTCTACGTCCCTGAGTGGCAAACCAATACTTCTAGGTAAATTTTGTTCCATGGTGTTTACACTGACCACTGGACTGGTTTCAGTCAGTCCATAGCCTTGAAAAATTGGAATCCCAAGTGCAATAAACGTTTTGGCTACCAGTTCTGACAAAGGCGCACCACCACAAATAGCAATACGTAGCTGACCACCGAGTTTATCTTGTATCTTTTTGCCAAGGAGATGATTTAGCAGCGGATAAAGTAATAATCCAGCTTGCCAATCTGCTCTTTTTTGCTGATGCTCAAAATTGAGCCAACCAATATTAACGGCGGCATTGAATAATTTCCGGGCTATGGTCGACTTTTCTTTGAGTTGATCTTGAACACGGTTATAAACGCGTTCATAAATTCTCGGTACACTAATTAATACTGTTGGATGTTGCTCTAGTAAATCTTCGGCTAATTGTGGAATTGAACGAGCATAGGTAATTGTAGCCCCTGCCATTATCGGCAAGTAGTAACCAATGCTGCGTTCCAGAGTATGTGACAGCGGCAAAAAGGATAGAAAATTATCATCAGAGTAAATGGTTAAACTTTGTAGACCAGCCCAAGCATTCCACAACATATTATGATGACTAAGCATCACCCCTTTCGGTGGCCCTGTCGTACCCGACGTATACACAATAGATGCTAAGTCATGTGGATCAATACCCTCTTTTGCTGCTACGGATACCTTATTATCAGGCAACCAGTTTTCAAGCGAAATTGCATTTGCAAGACTGACCTCAGATGCATGCTTTAAACTAACAATATGATTTAACCCGACCACTACTGGCTGCTTAGCTAATTCTTCTTGTTGTGAAAAATCTTCTAGCAATAATAATTTCGCACCAGAATCAGCCAAGATATAGGCGGCATTTTCGGCATGATCATTAGGGAAAAGCGGTACCGTTACCAAACCTAAACTTAACGCTGCTATATCAAAAAAGACCCATTCTCGGCAATTCTTCAGCATGATCGCTACACGATCGCCGACATTTAACTTTTCATTCGCCAAGGCTGCTCGCCAAATAGCAATGCTTTGATCCATCTGTTCCCAGCTGAATACTTGCCAAGTCTGAGTTAAATCATCAAACTGTCGACAGGCGAGATCATCTGGGCTTCGCTTTACACGCTCTGCAAATAAACCCGCCAAATGGACAGCACTTTCGATCGAAATAATATCTGTATGAGATGTCATAATAAGTCCTCCCATCCTGTTTTTGGTGTAAACCGACTATCTATACTTGAACTTAATTGTTCAAGTTGCTTGATAATTGCCTGCACTCCTTGTTGGTTAAGATATGACATTGGCCCGCCTTTAAATGGCGCGAAACCTGTACCAAAGACCATACCGGCATCAATCAGATCGGCATCATCGACAATGCCTTCACTCAAGCAACAAACACATTCATTAATCAGCCTCAGCATCAAACGCTGCTCTATCAACTTACGATCAATCCCAATGTGAACAAGGGTGTGTGCAGCTTGTTTTTTCCCCTCTTTGTACAAATAAAAGCCTTGCCCGCTTTTTCGCCCTAAACAGCCTTCTGCAACTAGGCTTTCAAGTTTTGTTGGTATTTCAAGTCCCAATTCCGGCGCCAACATCGTTGCTACTGACAAACAAATGTCTAGGCCAACCGCATCCGCTAATTCAATCGGTCCCATAGGCATGCCAAAATCTGTTGCTACTCGGTCAATTGTGTCTATAGCAATGTTTTCAGCAACCATGCTTACTGCTTCGAGCAAATAGGGCATCAATATACGATTAACTAGAAATCCGGGAGCGCTTTTGACTGGTAAGGGTAAACGACCAATTTGACGAGCAAATGTGGCTGCTTGCATTGCATAATTTTGATCAGTCTCATCGCTCGACACAATTTCGATGAGTTGCATTTTGGCGACTGGATTAAAAAAATGCAGGCCAACAAGACGTTGAGCCTGTTGCAAACAACTTGCTAGCGATTCGAGAGAAATGCTCGATGTATTTGTCGCCAATATTGTATGCGTTTGGAGCTGTGGCTCTATTTGTTTAAGTAAGTTTTGCTTAGCATCTAAGTTTTCAAATATAGCCTCAATCACAACATCGGCCTTACTTATCCCCATTCCAGAAACATCTGGCGATAAACGGTCCATAGCAGAACGGACAGCATGTGTTGTTTTTAATTGACGCTTAAATAAATTATGAGCTCTATCTATAGCTGGTGCTATACGTTCCGCAGACTGATCCTGCAAAGTAACTCGTAAGCCTCGCAAAGCACACCAAGCAGCAATATCACCCCCCATAATGCCAGCACCAATCACATGAATAGATTGGGCATGAAATTCTGATTGTTTTGCAAAGGATTTGAGTCTTTCCTGGAGAAAGAACAATCGAACTAGGTTTTGCGCGGTGTCTGTTTGAATTAACTTGGCAACGGAAAGGGCTTCAGTCGTTAAAAAATCATGACGATCTTTTGGCTGATGATGCCATAGATTAATTAAGGCAAAAGGGCTTGGATAATGTTTTTCTTTCACCTTATCAGCTGTTTTTTTACGTAACACAGCAGCGACTATGGGCCTAACCACTTTTAAAGATAATAAACGTTGAAAACGTGAAGCTTGTTGTTTAGGAGGTTGTTGTAGAATCAACTCCCTAGCTGTTTTTTGCAGGTATCTATGTGGCACACTTTGATCGACCACAGCCATTTTTTGTGCAGCCTTTGCTGATAAAATTTGGCCTGATAACATCAAGGTCATTGCCGGAATAACACCTATTTGTTCTATAAGACGAACACTGCCACCGTAGCCAGGATGGATACCTAACTTAACTTCTGGCAAACCAACACGTGTTGATGGATCATCGTCTGCTAACCGATAGCGACATGCTAAAGCCAGCTCCATACCACCGCCAAGGCAAAAACCATGAATAATCGCCACTGTTGGACAAGCTAAACTTTCCAAACGATTAAACACTTCATGCACCTGCTTTATAGCGGAAAAAGTGTCATCAATAGAATGCTGTTGTGCAAATGTCTTGATATCAGCGCCAGCAATAAAACCATTTTCTTTGGCTGAACAGATAATCACGCCGCGCGGCGATGAACTAGCCACTATATCTAACTCTGTTGATAGCGCTTCAATCACCTCAGAGGTGATAATATTGGCCTTACTATCAGGCACATCAAGGCTTAAACAAACAATATTGTCTTGATCGATAGACTTATGCCAGATGGTTTTATGAAGATGATTCATCATATAGTCATACCCCTACCCTAGAAATGAGCATGGCACCACCCTGCCCACCGCCGATGCAAAGTGTAGCGACCCCTTTGTTAGCATTATTTCGTTCTAATACTTTGAGTAAATGTAAAACTATTCTCGCCCCTGTTGCACCCACAGGGTGACCTAAAGCAATCGCGCCGCCATCCACATTCAGGCGTGACTCATCAATAGTACCGAATGCACCGTCTAAACCTAATTCATCTTGGCAAAACTTATCATCCTGCCAAGCAATAAGACAGGCTAGAACTTGAGCAGCAAAAGCTTCATTGATTTCCCAATAATCAACATCATTAATGGATAAATTTTGTCGCTGTAGCAATGGTGTGCTCGCAAAAACTGGCCCTAAACCCATTTTGGCAGGATCCAGTCCCGCCCATTGGCTATCAACAAGCTCACCCAAAACAGGTAGTTTATATTTTTCAATTGCTTCCTCTGATGCCAACAACAAACAGGCAGCACCATCGGTTACTTGAGCACTATTACCAGCAGTGACCAGTCCTTCTTTATCAAAAACTGCTTTAAGCCTGCCAAGCTGTTCTATTGAACTGTCCATTCTTAAGCCATTGTCTTGTTCAAAGATAAAGCCATCATCACTTATGATTGGGGCAATTTCAGATAATCGGCCATGCGTTAAGGCAGCGGCTAATTTTTCATGACTCATCAAAGCAAACTCATCCATTTGTTCACGCGTAATATTAAAATGATAAGCGAGTACTTCGGCTGTTTGCCCCATTGAAAGGTTAACTACTGGGTCAGTCAGACCTTTTAACAAACCAAAAATAGGCATAAAAAATGTTGGCCGTAATGTCCACAATGTCCGTAGTTTATCCTTGATATTTTTTGCCTTATTCCACTTACTCAACCACGCCACCATTTCAGTTCTAAATAACACGGGAGCATGACTCATCGCCTCACAACCACCAGCCAAAATCAAATCACTTCGACCTGTACTAATGTTTGTTGCGGCACAATCTAAGGCTTGCATACCAGAAGCGCAGTTTCTTTGTACAGTCCAGGCAGGCACTTTGTCTCCACAACCGAGGCGCAATGAGATAATACGAGCAATATTGACTTCATCTGGACGAGGCATAACACAGCCAAAAATCACTTCATCTAGATCTTTGGGAGAAAATGCATATTGTTGCAATAACGATCGCCCACTATTAACGGCAAGATCACTGCTAGACAGTGGTCCAGGTTTGCCCATTGCTTTTAAGAAAGGTGTACGATTGCCATCGACAATATAGACCTTTCTATTTTGATAGGCAGGACGTGTTGAATGCATATTCATGAGACATCCTCCTTAAGTTCTGCTGTAAAATAATCAACCTCAATCACTTGTCTACGTGCATGTCGAGCCTCGATAAGTAATTGGTATTCGTCATCATTAATATAACCAACTTCTACTGCAGATTCTGCAGAATCGTAATCTGCCTCTTTAAGCTTTCTTTCAATAGGATGTGCTGCAATACAACACGAGAAAGCATGCTCCAATTGTCCTAAAACTTCGCCTTGCTCTGTTGGCTGAAAAACCCCGCTTATCAACCGATCACGCAATCCATTATCTTGCGTCACTAAGTCAGCAATTTGATGCGTTAACTGATCATCAGCCTCTTTGTAACGAGGACCTAATGGAAAAATAATCAATCTCAGTACAAGGCCTATAAACCGATTTGGGAAATTGTTGATGATGCCGATTAACGCACACTGTGCTTGAACTATCGTATACTTACATGCCCATTCTGCAAGTGGGCGGTCGTCCCGATCATCAGTATGTTCAAAATGCCTCAATGTGCAACTCGCCAAATAAAGCTGACTCAGCACATCACCCAGCCTTGCAGACAAAGACTCTTTACGTTTTAAGCTGCCGCCTAATACCGCTAAGCTAAAATCTGTCGCTACGGTCAGAGCCGCGCTGAGATGATTTAACTGCTGATAATAATTTTTTAACGTGGATTCTGGTGCGGCACTTAAGCGGCCTTTACTTAATCCCAAGAAAAAGCTTCTTGCAATATTGCTCAAGCTGTAACAGGTGTGTCGACAAATTAATCGATCAAATTCAGCAAGAGCCTGCTGCTCATCTTCAATTTCGAGGCATGCTATTTCCTTCATGACATAAGGGTGAGCCCGTATTGATCCTTGTCCAAAGATGATCAAATTACGAGTAAGGATATTAGCGCCTTCTACCGTAATACTGATTGGAATAGCTTGATACGCATTTGCCAAAACATTACGTGGCCCAACGCTGATGCCTTTCCCACCATGAACATCCATTGCATCGTTAACAATCTGACGCATGGTTTCGGTAAGATGATATTTTGAAATCGCAGACAGTACAGCAGGTCGTTCGCCACTAGCAACAGCCTGTGCTGTTGTAATACGCGTAGCATCGATCATATAAGTTAGTGAAGCCATCCTTCCTATCACATCTTTAATGCCTTCAAAACGGCTAAGCGGAAGATGGAATTGTTCACGGATCCGAGTATAGGCACTACTGGTTTGACAAGCTAACTTCGACGCACCCGCACTCAGTGCAGGCAAAGATATCGAACGTCCTGCGGCCAGTGACTCCATTAACATCCGCCAGCCGTTGCCAACCTGATCAACACCACCAATTATCCAATCAAGAGGAATAAAAACATCTTTGCCCCAGTTCGGGCCGTTTTGGAACGCCATTGTCATCGGCCAATGACGTTTACCAATATTAACCCCTTTTGTATCAGTTTGGATCAACGCCAAGGTGATACCAATATCTTCAGTGTCACCTATTAAATACTCTGGATCGTAGAGATGAAAAGCCAAGCCAAGTAAAGTGGCAATAGGTCCTAAGGTGATATATCTTTTCTCCCAATTGAGCAATATCCCTATGGTCTGTTCGCCATTAAATTCACCCTTACAAACAATACCTGTATCTGGCAAATTACTGGCGTCACTACCTGCTTCTGGTCCTGTTAGAGCAAAGCAGGGTATTTCTTCGCCTTTTGCTAATCTTGGCAAATAATAGTCTTTCTGCTGCTGCGTCCCATAATGTAATAACAATTCTGCAGGCCCTAGTGAATTTGGTACCATCACTGTGACTGCCGCAGTCACACTACGGCTAGCCACTTTCATCACCATCTGTGAATGTGCAACTGCTGAAAAGCCTAAGCCACCATATTCTGTTGGAATAATAAGTCCAAAAAATCCATTTTGTTTTAGGTACTTCCAAATTTCGGGTGGCAAATCACGATGCTCATGGCTAATCTTCCAATCATCAAGTTGTTGACATAACTGTTCTGTCGGCCCATCTAAGAAGGCTTGTTCTTCTTCGCTTAACTGGTACATCGCCGAGTTTAAGAGTTGATACCAGTTCGGCTTACCACTAAAAAGTTCGCCATCCCACCAGACACTGCCTGATTCAAGTGCTTCGCGTTCTGTTGCTGACATTGTCGGCAGCACTTTTCGAAATGCATTTAACAGTGGTGTAATGATGTAAGCCCTTCGCCATTGCTTGATCAAAAATGGCGTTACACCTATAAAAAAGACGACAAAAGCAACCAATAAACGACCAGAAAATAGCAGTGCCAGAGCTATAATGACTAGCAGAGGAATGAACCATAATTGTTTCATATCAACCTCCTTATTGAGGGCTTAACTCTTCCTCATCATTTTCCTTCGTTAATGGAATCGAACAATCGCCTTCTTCATTACACACATAGCCCTCCTCATCCCATGGCAGTGAACGATAAGCTGCAACCTCATCAAGCCCAATAAAGGGGTATTTAATGATGTCGAAATAAGGCGAGTAGTCAAAATCTTTAGGCACAAATAACTTGGTATTTCGCTTATAAAAACGTAAGCCTTGATCAGTATGTTCAATGACAGGTAATACAGGATAATTTACCGAGATAAAGGCCTCTGCCAGCATAGACGAACAAATTGTTTTGGTGGAATCACCCGCATGGTAGCGGAACAAACTTGAACGCCATCGTCTTGGAATCAAGCTATAAGGTAATAAAAAACGGGCTAAATCGGCTAATTGCCTAATATCATATTGATGGCCAATCTTCCTTATCGTGTGCTGGATGACTTTATTTCTATCACGAATAGTAATACTTCTAGGTCGACAAATACGTAGATGCTCATATCTATACTTGTTCAGTGTCGAAACAATAGTTCCCTCTCCAAGCAAAGCCTCTATTACTAATCTTGTGTGTGGAGTGAGTGCATACTTACTTATGGATGCTGGGGCCAAGCCCACCATGTTTAAATCATGATAATTGCCAAGATAAAGTACTGAATGTGTCCATGGGCTTTGCGTAATAAGCTTAATGATATTACTGACACGGCTACGTCCCTCTACCAGAATGATATCACCAGGACGAATTTCATCACACAGTCGCTCATAATTGGTTAAACAAGGCGTTTTATCCGAACGCTCGGGCTCATATGTCAACCAATCTGTGAATCGTTGAGTTATCCATTTCCCCAAAGAAAACATGCCGCTCTCCTTGTACAAAGATCTAACAGATCTCGTTTTTATTTAGACCTCGTAACCAATAAAAAAGTTACAAACTGATAAAAAGATCGTTTATGGTCTATTTAAAATTTTACTACAAAAGGTTGTATAAGTGCTGCTAACAAGAACAAGTAGATAGAATGTCCTACTACCAACGCGCCTGTCTGTGCGGGGGAAAACTGAAACTGAAAGTAGGCTGATTTATTTTTTACGTAACTTCGCCATGTCATCAATACTCAATAAAGCAGGTCTTGAGCTACGCCTTTCGCCTTGACCTCGATTTAGATGTTTTAAGTGAATATTTTTTCTTTCCCTGTCTGAGGTATTTTCAGTATTGCGTCTATCGAAACGCCTGCGAGCAACAAGATCGTATTGCTCATCACTTTCAACAGAGGCATCTTCAGAATCATGTGTATTAATCTTAGGCATTAATGTATGCGATTATCCATACAGTTTTCCCAAGTATCCTAGTTCACACGGAGGTTAATCACTACTACATACGGGGGGTAGACATTTAGTTCATCAATAGTAATTTAAGAGCAAAGTATCTACATAAAAAATCAGTGAATATAGACTGAGGACTAATGATAAAACCAGTATTACGAATAAAATAGGGCCTATCATATTACTTAATAAATACTTATATAGTTACTAATCCTTAATAGCAAAAGGTGGCAATTTCAAGTGCTTCTCACCCATCTCATAAATGGTATCTGCTGAACCTACAATTAACTCATCTGGTGGACAAGCCACTTTAGGATCTTTATTTGGATAATCAGCTGTAGATAAAACATGTCTTATCGCATTCAGGCGCGCACGTTTCTTACAGTCAGACTTCACAACAGTCCATGGTGAATCTTTAGTGTCGCTATAGAAGAACATCGCCTCTTTAGCTTCAGTATAATTATCCCACTTATCGAGTGAAGCAAGGTCGATTTCACTGATTTTCCATTGTTTTAATGGGTCATGTTGACGAGCATGTAATCTACGGTATTGTTCATTTCGGCTAATTGAAAACCAAAATTTAATCAATTTAGTGCCGCTACGTGTAATCATTCTTTCAACTTCAGGCGCTTGACGCATAAACTCTAAATATTCTTGTGGTGTACAAAAACCCATTACACGTTCAACACCTGCTCTGTTATACCAAGAACGATCAAGTAGAACGAGTTCTCCTTTAGTGGGCAAATGCTCAATATAACGCTGAAAATACCACTGGCCTCGCTCACGATCATCTGGCTTTTCCAGTGCAACAACAGGGGCGCCACGAGGGTTTAGATGCTCTGTAAACCGCTTAATTGTCCCCCCTTTACCAGCAGCGTCACGCCCTTCAAAGATAATCAAATACTTTTGCCCAGTTTCTTTTACCCAGTGTTGGAATTTCGCCAGCTCTATTTGTAACAGTCTCTTGTCTTTTTCATATTTATTTTTTGCCATCTTCCTTTTATAAGGGTAATTCGCCGTTGGGAAAATAGCGTCTTTCGGCATACCGTTAATTTCATCTATCGGCGCAAGATAATTTGTGCCAACATGTGCCAGGGAGACATTTAACGCATCTTCAGTATTCTCACTCATTAATTAACCCCACATATAGAAAATAGCTTAAAAGACTGATAATAGAATTAAGCGCATCTATTGTCCATATAAAATGTAATGTTATTGATTTGTCAGAATATCTATTTTGGTCGTGCTCTCATTTTGTAGTGAAAAATTTTTAACTGAATTGACGAATAAAGAGCATGAGGATGAGCTCAATACTTTACCCAAAACAAAATCAGTATTGAGGCCTTGTTATATTGTATCTGGAGCAGGGATCAAACTAGCCAGACTATCGAAGTTTAAAGTTATAAAAGCCGACTTCTAGTTTATTTTGCATATTATTCATTTTCTATACGCTCATTAATTATGCGCCACAACTAAGCTCATTCATCGTCTTTATTGAAACTTAACCAGCACTTTCCCTGTCTTCTTTATATCAAATTGAGTCGCGACACAAAGATATGGTGATCACCATGAAAGTCCTTATCAGCCTATTGTTCATCACATTAACCGCTTGTAGTTCCCTACCGACCTCTATTCGAACCGAACCTGTGCCAGAATTAAAATTTGAACAGGCTCAAACAGCTATTGAGCTTTATATAGGTCAACGTATTCGTTGGGGCGGACAGATTGTTAAGGTTTCAAATCAAGAAAACCAGTCCATATTAGAAATTGTGCAGTTCCCATTGAATTCTTACGGCAGACCAATGATCGATAAAACTAGCCAAGGCCGGTTTATTGCTCATAGCAAGGATTTTTTTGATCCCTTTATCTACAGGCAGGGAACCGCCATCACTATCTCAGGGACCATTGAGTCAGAACGAACAATGATAATTGATAAAAAAAGCCTATCCATGCCAGTGATCGACATAACAGAGATTCATCGCTGGCGACCTAGAAATTATAATAATCATACGGTCACACCTTATCTGTATCAACATCATTTCTACCACCCGTATTCGATCCACCGCTATCGGCCTTACTGGTACTAGTTCAATTTTCATCTAAAAACTGCTCGTACTAACTGGACTGCCCGAGCTATCTAAATAGTTATTCTCAACCTATCTAAAATGCTTTCCAAACTGTCTACATTGAGTCTACATGGAAACAAAATAAAAAAGCTCCAACATCCGTTAAGGTGTTGAAGCTCTTGTATTTGTTGGTACCTAGGGCCGGGATGAACCGGCACGACCGTGAAGTCGAGGGGGCTACCCTTAAAATATAAACAATGCCTTATTAGTTAACACTTAGTCTAGTTCAATCATTTTTATAAGTTCACCGGCTAAAAGGTTTGCTAATTGAATGGCATTAGATGGATGAGGAATACTGTCACAGCTCCAGATATTTGACACATTAGCTGCAATTAATTCTTCTTGGGCATCATTCACAAACAAAGCATGGGTCACAAGTACGGAAATTGATGCCGGTTGATATTTTGCTAGCTTCTGGGCAACAGCAAGCAGTGTTTTTCCTGTGCTGGCGACATCATCAACTAGAATGATATGTCGCTGAAAATAATCTGCATCAGGAATGGTCACCTCGACCTCTTTATCACCAAAACGCTGTTTACTAGCAATACAATAATTCAGCTTAGAATATCTTGCGATATTAGCTACCCATTGTTCTGATTCCTTATCAGGCCCAATAATGTAGGCATCATCAATATTCTTTTCAATGAATTGAGCCATTGGTTGGGTGGCGGTTACATTGACTGCCTTTTTAACCGGTAGAGCCTGAAAAAGGTGTTCAATTCTATGTAGATGGGCATCAACAGTTAATACTTGATCAAAATAGGTTGCCAGTAATTCACCTAGAATTATTTGGCTTACAACTTCACCAGGGTTAAATGCCTTATCTTGACGCATATAACATAAGTAGGGGGCGATAAGACCAATAGTTTGAGCACCATTTTTACGTGCACTCGAAGCTGCCATAATAAGTTCTATTAATTTTTCATTAGGCTCATTGAGGCTTCGGCAAAATATCACATGCTTAGGCAATTTCGCTGGAAGTATAAGCTGACTTTCACCATCTGGAAAATGGTGTATTTTGATATGACTATAACTTAGGCCAGCTGCTGCTGCGATGCAACGTGCTTGTTGACTATACTCAGGAAAACCTAATAATAAAATATCCTTACTCATGGCTTTCAAGAGTAAAACTTGATTCTTTTTCTGCTAGAGCTATAGCGAAATTAAAGTCAGCATTAAATTCAGCATAAATGCTCAATAACACCATACCTTGCGATACGGTATCACCAATTTTTTTATGGATATAAACCCCTGCTCCTTTATCCATAGGGGCTCCTGCTAGACGTGCAATTGAAGCAATTTTAAGGTTATCTATACCTTTTATAATGCCTGATTCCATAGCAACTACATCATGTCGTAATATACCCAGCGTCAGTGGATTAGGATTGCGACCTTGTGCATCAATGATGGCGTTCATTTTTTCCAATGCACGACCAGATTCTAAAATGTCACGGGCAATGATATAGCCTTGTCCACCGCGAACATCAAAATCAAATTCAATGATTCTGCCTGCAAGTTGGAGTGCTTTTTCACGAAGTTCCAATGAAGCTGCTGGGTCATTCTCCAGCACTTTCATGATATCTATGGTTTCCAGCACAGGCCCAACACCATTACCAATAGGTTGACTGCCATCGGTTAAAATAACCTCAGTATGTAACCCCATTTTATCGCCAACATATTCGAATACTTTACGTAATTTAAGCCCATCAGATGAATTGCGAATCTTAGCTGTCGGTCCGACAGGAATATCTATTAAGAGATGTGTTGCACCCGCTGCAATTTTTTTCGACAAGATCGACGCCACCATTTGGCCAATAGAGTCCATTGACAAGGGCCTTTCAACCGATATTAACATGTCATCTGCTGGAGCAAGGTTGGCGGTCCCTCCCCATGCAATAAAAGCACGCTCTTTGGTTAAAATTTCACGTAGGTTTTCCTGTGAATGTTCCACAAAGGCTAATACTTCCATGGTATCTGCTGTGCCTGCTGGAGAGGTGATGGCTCGACTTGATGTTTTTGGCATCAACATGCCGTGTGCCGCTACAATTGGCACCACTATCATGGTGGTACGATTACCAGGAATACCACCGATACAGTGTTTATCTGATACTTGATGCCCCCCCCAGTCAATACGTTCCCCAGTATCAACCATAGCGCGTGTTAGGTTCAATACCTCTTCTCGTTCCATACCCGTCTCAGAACAGCCGACAAGAAATGCTGCAATTTCAATTTTGGAATATCGACTATTGACGATATCGCTAACAATATCTAAGTATTCTTTGTATGCCAGCCGTTCACCAGATATTTTACGATGCACCGACTTAAGTGATGTGGGAGGAGTGGCATGACTGATAAACACCTCCGTTCCATCAGGAACGTCTAACTGGCGATAAACCTGCTCACTGAGGCCTAATTGATCTAATGCGGTAATAGATTCATCATCCACAACATTTAGCACAGCAATTACAGGGTTACCATTTGCTACTTTATGGATTTCAATTTTGCTAAGAGCTTGAAAGCCCTCAGAACGATAAACTGGGCAGTCCCGATGTAAATAAGCGACATTTTCTTTATAGGTATCAATACCCACTCGGCGTAACTTTAAAGAGGGCATATCAGTTGAATTTTGACTCATGAATTCACCTCTAATGCAGCAATGTGGACTTAATCAATTCTTCAGAATTCAGGTTATAGTGTCTAATAGATGATGGTCAACTAAATATCCATAAAAAGCCCCAGCAGAATAAACTGCTGGGCTCTCATATAATGGTACCTAGGGCCGGAATCGAACCGGCACGACCGTGAAGGTCGAAGCTCTAGCATTTACTTTTTACGTAATATCGCTATTTCATCCACACTGAGTAAAGTAGGTCTTGAAGTACGCCTGTCTGACTGACGGCGTTCACCTTCATTGGATAGACCTGCTTGCTCCGTATCGATTTTTTGCACTTTAATACCGTCGCTTTCGGATGCAAGTTCTTGTGACTGCTTCCCGTCACGTCTATCAGCACGCCTACGAGGGACAACTTCATATTGCGTATCGTTGTCGATTAAATTGGATTCTGGGATTGAAGTGTTTGTGTTAGACATTGAAGTAGACGATCATCCTTAATTATTTACTCTGTATCAGAGACTAGCCTAGAGGCAGCTTAAAAGGCAAATAAGCGCCGCCGTTATTTATGCGTGCCATTAGCAGCATTCAATAAAAAAGGCTTAGCCTATAAATAAGCTAAACCTTTGATATATGGTACCTAGGGCCGGAATCGAACCGGCACGACCGTGAAGTCGAGGGATTTTAAGTCCCTTGTGTCTACCAATTTCACCACCTAGGCATGCGGCGCATTATACAGAAGCTTTTTCTATTTGTTTACAAAATTTAGTAATCTTTTTGTTTAATGTCTTGGCACATGATATTGAGCCTCAATATCCTGTGGCGTTATCACTCCTTCAATTTTCTCGGTCAGTAAACCAATACGCCTGGTGACATACAATGCTTCTGCATCATTTTTACTTAATTTATCTATTGCTTCTTGTAAGTCGTCATTCACGGAGACCTTTATCAACTTTTTTCCTGCTGCTACAGTTTCAAGTAAATCAATCTCATCTGATGTTACTAAGATGTAGAGCTTGAGTTGAAAATCGCCCAGCCGAAGTAACTTTTTATTCGTTCTAACATAGATGTCATAGTGTATTTTTTACTATGCCTATGTTTAGGAACAGGCGACTAATCAAACCGTAAATCTCTTTTCATGGTCTGGGTGAGCACTAATATGCTCATAGTGTCTTTCAATAATGGGTAACACTTCTTCAGGGGTATCAACGATGTAAAATAAATCTAAGTCTTCCTCTGCAATACAGCCAACCTCAAGCACACGCTCTTTTAACCATTCAATTAAACCCTGCCAAAATTCAGAGCCGTAAAGAATAACCGGGAATTGACGAATTTTTTTGGTTTGAATGAGCGTTAATGCCTCAAAAAACTCATCTAATGTGCCAAAACCACCCGGAAAGACAACATAGCCCATAGATGATTTTACAAACATCAATTTACGAACAAAGAAATAACGGAATGTAAGACTAATATCTTGCGTATCATTAGGCGTCTGTTCATGTGGCAACTCGATATTTAAACCTACAGAATGTCCTCCTTGTTGAAAAGCTCCCTTATTCGCAGCCTCCATAATGCCTGGGCCGCCGCCACTAATAACGGAAAATTTCGCCCTAGATAAATTGCCAGCAACCGTAATAGCATCTTGATAATACTTGGAGTCCGCAGGCAGTCGCGCACTACCAAAAATAGAAACGGCTGGACCCAACTTATGTAATGTTTCAATACCATCAATTAATTCTGCCTGAATACGAAAAACTCGCCATGCTTCTGACGCTTTAAGATCTTCCATTGTCTTTATTTCCACCTATTAATATGTCAAACCATTAACCTAGACGATAAAGAAAACGACAAGGCTTTGCAAACCCTCAATTTGATATCAAAAATACAGGAATCTAACCCTATGGATTGATGTGTTCCAATTCAGTTATCACCTTATCTAAGGTATCATAGCGAACTTTATTTATAAGTACGGCAAAGAGCATGAAAATTTTAGTTGTTGGTGGTGGTGGTCGTGAGCATGCATTAGCTTGGAAGCTTATTCAATCGCCTCAGTGTAGTCAGGTTTTCGTTGCTCCTGGGAATCCTGGTACTGATGCGGAAGCCAATATAGAAAATGTAGATATCACCGTCGAAGATATTCCTGGGCTTGTTACGTTTGCAAAAGACAATACTATCGACTTAACGATTATTGGCCCTGAAGTCCCTCTCGTTTTAGGTATCGTTGATGCTTTTAGCGACGCTGGCTTAGCTTGTTTTGGTCCTAATAAAGAAGCGGCTCAATTAGAGGCATCAAAAAGCTTTACTAAGAATTTCTTAGCTCGTCACAACATCCCAACTGCTGCATACCAAGTATTCTCTGAAGTGGCTCCTGCTGTGGATTACATCCGTCAGCAAGGTGCACCTATTGTGGTCAAAGCTGATGGTCTCGCTGCTGGTAAAGGCGTCATTGTTGCTTTCACCGAACAACAAGCCATTGATGCCGTTGAAGACATGTTGTCAGGCAATGCTTTTGGTGAAGCAGGACATCGTGTTGTCATTGAAGAGTTTATGGTTGGCGAAGAAGCCAGTTTTATCGTCATGGTTGATGGTAAAAACATCTTGCCGTTGGCCACATCGCAAGATCATAAGGCTCGTGACAATGGTGATAAAGGGCCTAACACTGGCGGCATGGGTGCTTATTCACCAGCACCTGTGGTGACAGATAGCGTTCATCAAAAAATCATGGATGAAGTCATTATCCCCACAGTAGAGGGTATGGCCGCTGATGGAAGACCTTACACTGGGTTCTTATACGCCGGTTTAATGATTGACGAAGCAGGAGCACCGCGTGTTGTTGAATATAATTGTCGCTTCGGTGATCCAGAAACACAGCCCATATTGATGCGTTTAAAATCTGATTTAGTTGAACTTTGCCTAGCGGCATTAAAAGGTGAGCTAAACGCTGTTGATGCTGTTTGGGATAAGCGTGCTGCAGTTGGTGTAGTACTCGCTGCAGGTGGTTATCCAGACACATATAAAAAAGGTGATGTTATTACAGGTTTAGATGCCACTGAAAGCGACGATACGAAAGTTTTTCAGGCTGGTACAACTTTTAAAAATGACAGCATTGTTACGGCAGGTGGTCGAGTGCTCTGCGCTACAGCCTTAGGCCAAACAGTTGCCGAAGCCCAAACTAAAGCGTATAAAATAATAGACAACATTACTTGGCAGGATATGTATTACCGCACTGATATCGGCTACCGCGCGATAACGCGAGACTAGTTTTGTAGTTTATAACTTCCTAACCCCTTGAGGAGAAGGCTGAATGTCAGTTGCTCATCCTATCATTGCTGTAACCGGTTCATCTGGTGCAGGGACATCATCAGTAAAAAATACGTTCGAAGATATTTTCCGTCGTGGTGGAATTAAACCTGTTGTAGTCGAAGGTGATAGTTTTCACCGATATGATAGAAAAGAAATGCGTGCCGAAGTTGTTAAGGCGCAAGAGCAAGGTATCGCACTGACACATTTTGGACCAGAAGCTAATTGCTTAGACCGACTAGAGTCACTCTTCCAAACCTACGCTGAAACAGGAAAAGGACAACGTCGTTACTACATTCATAGCGATACTGAAGGTATTCCCTTCAACCAACCTGCTGGCACATTTACGCCATGGGAAGAAATTGAGGGTAATACTGATCTTCTATTCTATGAAGGCCTTCATGGTGGCGCTGTAACGGATGAAGTCAATATTGCCCGCTTCGTTGATTTGATGATTGGTGTTGTCCCCGTTATTAATTTAGAGTGGATCCAAAAAATTAAGCGTGACTGTGTAAATCGTGGATATTCACAAGAAGCTGTAGTCGATATTATCCTCAAACGAATGCCTGATTATTTCTACCACATTACCCCCCAGTTTTCGCGTACTCATATTAACTTTCAACGTGTGCCTTTAGTAGATACATCAAACCCTTTTGCTATGCGTGAAATTCCAACTGCCGATGAAAGCCTAGTCGTCATAAGTTTTAAAGATCCAAAAACAGCCGATTTTCCATACTATTTAAGTATGTTAAAAGGTTCATTTATGTCTCGACCGAATAACCTTGTTGTTCCTGCTGTAAAATTAGGCTTAGCAATGGGCATTATTTTGGCACCCTTTATCGAAAAAATAATCGAGAAGAAACGTCATCTAAATTAAGAAAAACATACTTTATGTATCAGCATAATCTCCTAAAACACATAAAATGTATTTAAAAGTGACTAACTTCGATCTGTCCTTAATAAAAATAAGATAGCTACATCATGACAAATTGGCGAATTAGACGTGCGGTTCAAACCCTCCATCAAGGTGGAATAATTGCGTATCCAACCGAGGCTGTATTTGGTCTGGGTTGCGATCCATGGGATGAAGAGGCAGCCTTAAAATTACTCGACTTAAAGCAAAGACCTTTACAAAAAGGTTTAATTCTTATTGCAGCCGATTTCAATCAGTTACAAGACTTCATTCAGCCTGTAACACCTGCTGTGTTAAAGCTAATAACCCCTACTTGGCCAGGGCCAAATACTTGGTTACTACCTGTAAGGGATGATATCCCCTACTATTTATGTGGAAAATACGATACCATTGCCGTCAGAGTTACTGCACATCAACAAACTGCTGATTTATGCCGTGCATTCGGTGGACCATTAATATCTACCAGTGCAAACTTGGCAGGCATGAGACCAGCAAGAACAACAAGAGAAGTTTATTGGCAGCTGCCCAAACTTGATTATGTTGTTCCAGGTCATTGTTCCGGTGCAGACAAACCATCACAAATTAGAAATGCATTGACAGGAGAGCAGGTTCGATGAGCCAGCCTAATATAGAGCAAGTACGACAATACCTATTAGACTTACAAGACAGAATTTGCAATGAGCTTGAATTAATCGATGGTAAATCACACTTCATCGAAGATAGCTGGCAACGAGATAGTCATGGCGGTTTAGAAGGCGGTGGAAGAACGCGTCTAATCACTGATGGTACTGTGTTTGAGCAGGGTGGCGTCAACTTCTCTCATGTTACTGGTAAAAGTATGCCTGCTTCCGCTACAGCGGGACGTCCAGAATTAGCGGGTAGAAGTTTTGAAGCATTAGGTGTTTCACTGGTTATTCATCCCCATAACCCTTACGTACCAACCTCTCATGCCAATGTTCGTTTTTTCATTGCTGAAAAAGAAGGAGAAGACCCCATTTGGTGGTTTGGCGGTGGTTATGATTTAACACCGTATTATGGTTTTGAAGCAGATGCCATTGAATGGCATCAAACGGCAAAAGATGCCTGCGATCCTTTTGGTGAAGATGTTTATTCAAAATACAAACAGTGGTGTGATGAATACTTTTATCTTAAACATCGTGGTGAAACCCGTGGGGCTGGTGGTTTATTCTTTGATGATCTCAATGAAGGTGGCTTTGAACACTGCTTTAACTTTTTACAAAGTGTTGGCGATAGCTATACAAAAGCGTATGTGCCAATTGTAGAACGCCGTAAAGACATGCCTTTTGGCGAACGCGAACGCGATTTTCAACTCTATCGCCGTGGCCGCTACGTCGAATTCAATCTCGTCTACGATCGCGGTACCTTATTTGGTCTGCAGTCTGGTGGGCGGACAGAATCCATCTTAATGTCGCTACCACCTCTAGTAAAATGGCGTTACAACTGGCAGCCAGATCCAGGAACAGAAGAGGCTAAATTATATGACGTGTTTCTTAAGCCTCAGGATTGGTTAAAGCTCGCAGGATGAGAAACTCCTCATTTAACAATTAGTCTTCAGGTAAAGCCTCAAACTCTGCTTGCTTAGAATCAGACCATTCTTTCAAGAAGTCAGGGTCATGCATAAGGGCAAAAACCTTTTGCATAGCATCAAGATGAGGCCTGTCTTGTTTTTGAAACATTTCTACTCCATGCGCCTTAATCAAACCAGCCATATCTTCAAAAGATTCTGCGCTGAATTCTTGATCACATGCGCCACCAAGTTGTCTGCAAGTCATTGTTTTCATATTTTTCCCCACTAATTTTAATTTCAATCTTTGATAGATTCGATTCTACAATGCGCTCTAACATTTATTGAAGCATTTTTTAATACTATTCACCACTCGCCAATGCAGCCAATTGATCTGCTTGATACTCATTAATCAACGGTTCTATAACTTGCTCTAAATCACCTTCCATCACTTCAGCTAATTTATACAGAGTCAAGTTAATACGATGATCTGTCATACGGCCTTGCGGATAATTGTAGGTACGGATCCGTTCACTACGATCTCCACTCCCCACTTGTAATTTTCGTGTTTCCGCCTGTTCTGAATCTATTTTTTCTTGTTGTTCGGCCATAATTCGTGACTGCAGTACTGACATCGCCTGAGCACGATTTTTATGTTGCGAACGTTGATCCTGACATTCAACGACAATACCTGTTGGAATATGCGTAATTCGAATGGCAGAATCAGTTTTATTAACGTGCTGACCACCGGCACCAGAGGCGCGGAACGTATCGACACGTAAATCGGCTGGATTAATATCAATCTGATCTAACTCATCTGCTTCAGGCATGATGGCAACAGTACAAGCTGAAGTATGAATTCGGCCCTGTGACTCCGTTTCTGGCACACGTTGTACTCGATGACCACCAGACTCAAATTTAAGCCTTGAATAAGCGCCATCACCTACAATTTTGATGACCACTTCTTTATAGCCACCGTGTTCACCTTCTTGAGCGTTAATTAATTCAACGCCCCAACGACGACTCTCGGCATATCGGCTATACATTCGGTACAAATCACCGGCGAACAATGCTGCTTCATCACCACCTGTTCCTGCTCTGACTTCTAGGAAGATATTTCGTTGATCATTAGGATCTTTTGGCAGTAATAATTTTTGTAATGTCACTTCTAACTGTTGTTCTTGCTGCTCAGCTTCGACTAACTCTTCTTTAGCCATTTCACGCATTTCAGCATCATCTTCTTCCATCATCAATTTGGCATCTTCGATGGCCGTTACGCTAGTCATGTACGCATTGAAATTGCTTACGACGGGCTCTAACTGAGCATATTCTTGAGACAGCGAACGAAACTTATTTTGATCAGCCATCACTTCAGGCTCAGCTAATAGACCACTGATTTCCTCATGACGTTCGACTAGCGTTTCTAATTTGTGTTTAATGGATTCTTTCACTACTTATTCCTTGATATTGAAGAGGCTTCTTGCCGCTTCTATCAAATTATTATCAGTATCATTGCCTGATTGACGAAGCTGTCTACTGGGCTCATGTAATAATTTATTGGTTAACGTTCTAGCCAGCTCTTTGAGTACTTGTTCCGTGTCGACACCTTGTTCTAGTTGTTTTTTCGCTTTTTCTAGTAAGTAACCACTTTCATTATGTGCATTAGTACGTATAGCCCTTATTACTGGAACAGCATCTTGTGTTCGCAGCCAGCTGATAAAGCTATCAACTTGACTATCAATAATCTCTTCTGCTTGAAGCGCTGCATCACGTCGAGATTGTAAGTTCTCTTCGATAATATCATGCAGATCATCGACACAATAGAGGTAGATATCTTCTAAATCTCCTACTTCAGATTCAATATCACGTGGCACAGCGATATCGACCATAAAAATAGGGCGTCGCTTGCGTTCTTTTAATGCCCGTTCAACAGTACCTTTACCCAAAATAGGAAGCTGGCTAGCTGTCGAGCTCACCACAATATCCGCTTCTGCAATATGATTCGGCATTTCACTTAAATCAATTGCATAACCATTCACTTGAACAGCCAAATTATGGGCCCTGGCAATAGTGCGGTTAGCAATAATAATGCGGCCAACACCATTATCATGGAGATGCCTTGCAGCCAGCTCAATCGTTTCACCTGCACCGATTAATAAGGCTGTCGCTTCTGATAAGCTTGCAAAAATTTGCTTGGCTAAACTTACCGCTGCAAAAGCAACTGAAACAGGACTATTCCCAATCGCAGTATCAGTCCTGACTTGTTTTGCAACAGTAAACGCATGTTGGAATAGACGTCCCAAGCATTTACCTACTGTTTCGTTATTTAACGCTTCGCTATAGGCTGTTTTAATTTGCCCTAGAATTTGTGGTTCACCTAAAACCATGGAGTCCAAGCCACAGGCAACACGTAGTAAATGACGAATTACGTCATCACCTTGATATTGATATGAATAACGATCCAAGGATAAGTTTTGCTGTTGATGAAACTTTTCAAGCCAATTGCCGGCCACCGAAGCATCGACTTCATCATCTATATGACAATATATCTCTGTCCGGTTACAGGTTGAGATGATGGCCGCTTCAACGACGCCTGGACATTGTTTTAGCGACCGAAGTGCTGAGGGCAATGTGTCTGGATTAAAGGCAATACTTTCCCTAACCTCAACAGGCGCTGTAGTGTGATTTATGCCATAGCTTACAAATTGCATTGATTACAAGCGCGCCTGAACCCGCCTGAACATTAGGCGTTTAAAGTTGTCAGATTGAGTAGAAATAAAGTCTGGTTTCATATTATGAAGTCAACAACATGCTTGTAACCACGACATCTTCATTGCCAGCAAAATACAGTGTGATCATAAGCTTCGAATTCATGGCATAGTCAGGTAGGTAATTTGCTGTGGGTCGTTATTAAAATGCTGTTAAACTTTACAGTTGTTACTTAATTATTGTTGTCAGTTTATTGAAGACAATAGACTATTCTAACAAAATCAATCGTTCAGGTCGTTTTATTATGGATTTATTGCCGGTGCAACCAACAAAATTACGCTATTTTACAAAGAAAGGTCTCGTACTTTGCCTTTCAATAGCGTTAACGGCTTGCAGTTCTTCTGCACCCATAAAACCGGAAACACCAGAGTTAGAGTTAGAGTCAGATACAAGTCAGCTTGCTGAAATAACTCCGGAACAAACAACTCCTACTGACGAAATAGCAACTTTACCGCTTACTTCCCAACTAACCTACCTATTACTAACGGCAGAAATTGCTCAGCAGCGTGGCGATGTGGTGGGAGCTGCAGAACTATATGGCAGAGCAGCAACACTAGTCGACTCTCCTGCTATAGCGGGCCGTTCCACTCAAATTGCCAACCTAACCCGTGATCAGCAACGGATAAATAAAGCGCTAAACCGTTGGGCTGAAGTCGATCCAACTGATGCTGATATATATATTCTACAAATCCCATTTTTAATGCTTCAGGGTAAATTCGATCGAGTTGTTACTGCAGCAAATAAGGCCTTTGAATTAGCACCCGAAAAATCATCACTTTATTTAACGCGCATTACCGATAATTTAAGTAAAATCGCCGAAACCGATGCTGCACTTAATGTAATGAAGCAATTAACAATTTTTCAACATGGCGATGTTGAAGCACAATTTCACTACGCACGTTTGGCCGCTTTTTTTCAACGCTATGAGGATGCACTCGTAACGACCAATGCCGTCTTAGCAAAACAACCTGACTTTGAACAGGCGCTGGTGTTAAAGGCCAAGACATTACAACGCTTAAAGAGAAGTCCTGAAGCACTGGCCTTACTAAAGAAACCCGCTAATAAAAAAGATGCCAGCAGCAATATTCGCTTTAATTACGCCAAATTATTAGGTGAGAATAATGATCTCGAAGAATCACAAAAATTCTTTGAACAACTACATAAAGAAAATGCTGACGATCGTGAAGTTATTTTTGCTTTAGGTTTATTAGCCATAGAAGCGAAAGATGGCGATCTCGCCAAACAATATTTCAAAAAATTGTTAAGAGGTGGCGATCCCAATGGCCAAGCCGCCTATTTTATGGGCTTAACTGAAAAACTTAATAATAATATAGAAGCCGCTCTCAGTTGGTTTGCATCTGTACCCGCCAAAAGCCCTCGCTTTGATGCGGCACAAAATCATTACATCACACTATTAGCTGAAAATGACCAGCTGGCAAAAGCACGTAAGCATATAGCCGATATCCGCAAGGCAAACCCACAATTAGCCGTACAATATTATCTATATGAAGCCACTTTTTTAAGAGAACAAAATCAACAGCAAGCCTCTTTCGATTTACTTGGCACAGCCCTGGCAGAACACCCACAACAAATTGATCTTCTCTACGGCAGGGCAATGGCAGCTGAATCAATTGATCGTATAGATATATTAGAGCAAGATTTACGCACCATCTTAGAAATAGAGCCTAAAAATACCCAAGCCTTAAATGCATTAGGTTATACACTAACCGACCGAACAGATCGTCATCAAGAAGCGCTCATTCTGATCAATAAAGCGCTTGAGTTAAAACCGAACGATCCTTTTTATTTGGACAGTCTTGGTTGGGTTTATTACCGTATGGGCAAGCTCGAACAAGCTGCTTTTTACCTGAAACAGGCTGCAGAAATGCAGGATGATGCTGAGTTTTTAGCTCACCTTGGTGAAGTATTATGGCAACAAGGCAAGCACGACGAAGCCAAGTCAGTTTGGCAACAGGCATTAAAGCAACATGCCAATAATAAATTACTGCTCGAAACTATGAAGCGCTTTGGCTTGTAAATGCTAACAATAAGAGCGTACTTTATTACAATCGTAGTTTTAACCGTTGCCGCATGTAGTTCTATACCTCAGCAGCAGCCCGTTGATGATCCCAATCTTGTTTGGCAAACAAGGCAAAAACAATTGCTCACATTAAAACAGTGGAAAATCAAAGGCCGAGCCTTCATACAGCAAAATAGTGATGCTTGGAATGCGGGTCTGCGCTGGCAACAAAATGACAACCATTATCAAATCAAATTACTCGGCCCATTTGCACAAGGTGGTATTAACCTAAATGGTAATTCGGAAAGTGTTGTTTTAACACTCGATGATGGTAGACAAATTGTCGCTAATAGTGCTGAATCCCTTCTGGCAGAGACGTTTTCATGGCAGCTACCTATTAGTGCATTGCAAGATTGGGTGCGTGGCTTACCTTATGCAAAACAGGATTATCAGGAATTACAACTTGATCCCTATGGGCGAATCAGTTTCCTTTCACAACAAGGTTGGCAAATAAAATTTTTACGTTATGGCTCCTTTGGTATTCATTCTGTACCAGAAAAAATCTTTATTTCTCACCCTGATATCAACGTCCGTATCGTTATTAGCTCATGGAATAACTTATCGTGACTGTTTGGCCTTCGCCAGCAAAAATTAACCTTTTCCTGCACATCATCGGGCAACGTGATGATGGTTATCATCTGCTACAAACAGCCTTTCAATTTCTAGATTACTGTGATTTATTACAATTCACAGTGACCGAACAAAGCGATGTTGAATTATCGACACCTATCCCCGACGTCCCACAAGATCAAAATTTAATTATACGTGCCGCCAAACAATTACAGCAGCATACTCATTGCAAAAAAGGCGCAATAATATCTATTGATAAACATTTGCCTATGGGTGGCGGTCTTGGCGGAGGAAGTTCAAATGCTGCAACAACCTTAGTTGCACTTAACCACCTGTGGCAATGTCATTTAAGTACAGAGCAATTGGCTGAGATTGGTATGAATTTAGGCGCAGATGTACCCATTTTTATTTATGGTCATGCTGCTTGGGCAGAAGGAGTTGGCGAGCAATTAACTATGATATCGCCAGCTGAGCCTTGGTATGTAGTCATTGTGCCTTCTTGCCACGTTTCTACAGCCCAAGTTTTTGCATCTCAAGAATTGACACGAGATTGTGAACCTATCACAATACCGCGCTTCCTTTCCGGGGAAGGTAGGAATATCTGTGAAGATATAGTCAAAGAACACTATCCTGCTGTCTCCGATGCACTTGACTGGCTTAATCAGTCTGGCAAGGCAAAAATGACAGGAACAGGTGCCTGTGTATTTGCTAGTTTTGATAGTCAAATACAAGCACAAGCAGTAGTAGCTGCGTTGCCAACTGATTGGCAAGGTTTTGTGGCAAGAGGACGGAATAAGTCGCCACTTGCTACGCTAATGGCCAAGAAGAATTAAACACCATTAGCAAAGTTTTTTGGCAAGATGTTAGAATTTAGTTTCATCAGTTGGGGTATCGCCAAGCGGTAAGGCACAGGGTTTTGATCCCTGCATTCCCAGGTTCGAATCCTGGTACCCCAGCCATTCTTTTTGTTTATCAACTTGAGAAATCGGCAGCTTACCGTGAGCAACAACAGACTACTTCAGCTTCAACAACGCACCGCTGACAGCAGCATGATGGTATTTACTGGTAATGCCAACCCTCAACTGTCGCGAGATATTGCTCGTTTCCTTAATGTTCCTATTGGTAAAGCTACCGTGGAATCCTTTAGCGATGGCGAAATCATGGTTGAAATTCTTGATAACGTCCGAGGTAAGGATGTATTCATAGTCCAACCTACTTGCATGCCCGCGAATAAAAACCTCATGGAATTGATGGTGATGACTGATGCCATTCGCCGTGCGTCAGCAAAACGAATTACCCTTGTAGTTCCCTACTTTGGTTACTCACGCCAAGATCGCCGTCCACGCTCAGCTCGCGTTGCTATTACAGCCAAAGTCGTTGCCAATATGCTGACGGGTGTCGGTGCGGATCGTGTCTTAACCGTTGATTTACACGCTGATCAAATCCAAGGCTTTTTTGACTGCCCTGTTGATAATGTTTATGCCTCTCCTGTCTTATTAGGCGATATTTGGAAACATAAATACCAAGATCTTGTTGTCGTTTCTCCTGATATCGGCGGTGTTGTTCGTGCCCGTGCACTGGCCAAACTCCTCGATGTTGAATTAGCGATCATTGATAAACGTCGTCCACAGCCTAATGTTGCCAAGGTCATGAATATCATTGGTGAAGTCGAAAACAGAGTATGTATACTAATTGACGATATGGTCGATACAGCAGGCACGCTTTGTGCCGCAGCAGCCGCATTAAAATCAGAAGGTGCAACGCAGGTCGTTGCCTACTGTACCCATCCGGTTCTCTCGGGTAAAGCTGTAGAAAACATTGAAAACTCTGTGCTCGATGAGCTCGTTGTAACAAATACCATTCCTTTACAGGAAAATGCAAAAAAATGTGATAAAATTCGCCCACTTAGCATTGCTGAAATGCTTGCAGAGGCAATGTACCGAATTAGTACCGAGGAGTCTGTAAGCTCTTTGTATATGGATTAGCATCACTTAAATAATGATGCTCAAGATGCCAAACCTGGTCGCGGGTATGGCAATAAGCCGCCGGAAGGCGGCATTTTTAATGGTCAAATTAAAAGAAGTTTGACCTATTTTTGGAGAAAACAATGGAAAATTTATTTGAAGTCCAAGCTGAACTACGGACTGACGAGGGGAAAGGTGCGAGCCGCCGCCTACGTCATGCCGGTATGGTTCCAGCTATTATGTATGGTGGTAGTGATGCGCCAGTATCAATCGCCTTAGATCACAACCGTTTCCTTCGTCATTTGCAAGAAGAAGCGTTTTACGCTCATATCTTGACACTTGTCGTTGACGGTAATGAGCAGCAAGTTGTATTAAAAGACTTACAACGCCATCCTGCTAAAGAAAACAAAATCATGCATGCTGATTTCTTGCGTATCGATGCAAAACACGCAATGACAATGTCAGTACAGTTACACTTCCTTGGTGAAGATGCATCAGCTGCCATTAAAGGTGGCGCAGTATTGTCTCGCTTAATGACAGATGTTGAAGTCTCTTGTTTACCTAAAGATTTACCTGAATATATCGAAGTTGATATTTCTAAATTAGAATTGGATCACAGTACCCATTTATCTGAATTGGTATTACCAGAAGGTGTGACATTAACAGCGCTTTCACATGGTCAGGAAGAAGAGCTTGAAGAAGGCGAACATTCTGCTTACGATCAAGCGGTTGTGACCGTTCATGTACCTCGTGTTGTTGTCGAAGTTGAAGACGAAGAGGAAGAAGTTGCAGCTGATGATGAAGCTACTGAAGAAGGTGACGAAGCGACTGAAGAGTAAGCAAGTCGCCGGATAAACTTGAGGGCACGATTATGGCTAACTGGTTAATCGCCGGATTGGGCAACCCAGGTCCTCAATATGAATACACCCGACATAATGTCGGGTTCTGGTGGCTGGACCAATTGGCCCATGATTTAGGTGCAACACTCAGTGTTAATACTAAGTTTAATGGTCAATTGGTCCAGTGCCAACACCAGCAGAACAAGTTATTCTTGCTTAAGCCACTACAGTTTATGAACCGTAGTGGTCAAGCTGTCTCTGCTGTAGCCAATTTTTATAAAATTGCGCCAAGCAATATTCTCATTATTCATGATGAACTTGATCTACCAGCTGGTGTCGCCAAACTAAAACGAGGTGGCGGCCATGGCGGACACAATGGTTTACGTGACATAATCACCCGTATTGGCAGTAAAGAATTTTTACGTTGTCGTATAGGTATCGATCACCCCGGAGATAGTCGACTGGTGTCTGATTATGTCCTAAGTAAACCCTCTCAATCTGATCGCCAAGCAATCATGACCTCCATTGAAAACTCCATTGCTGAATTAGATGCTATTTTGTCTGGTGATCTAGAAAAAGCAATGCATCGTTTGCATACACTAAAATAAGCACAATACATATCATAAGGAACAACCATGGGATTTAAATGTGGCATCGTAGGGCTACCCAATGTAGGCAAATCGACCCTATTTAATGCGCTGACACAAGCTGGCATTGAGGCTCAAAACTATCCGTTTTGTACCATTGAACCCAATGTCGGTGTTGTCCCTATGCCAGACCCTCGAATTGATGCCCTAGCCAACATCGTCAACCCAGAACGCGTGCTACCCACCACTATGGAATTTGTTGATATTGCAGGTTTAGTTGCTGGTGCATCGAAAGGTGAAGGGCTTGGTAATAAATTTTTAGCTAATATTCGTGAAACAGATGCTGTCGCCCATGTCGTTCGATGTTTCGAAGACGACAATGTCGTTCATGTGGCAGGGAAAGTATCACCGCTTGATGATATTGAAGTGATTAACACTGAATTAGCACTAGCCGATTTGGAAAGTGTTGAAAAGGCAATTACCAAAACAACACGTGATGCAAAAGGTGGAGATAAGGTTGCAAAAGCACGCCTAGAATTATTAACTACAATGCGTGAACACCTTGATCAAGGTCAAGCAGTAAGGGCTATGCAATTGGATGATGACCAGCTGGCCTTATTAAAAGAATTACACTTATTAACCATCAAGCCGACCATGTATATAGCCAATGTATCTGAAGATGGCTTTGACAATAATTCGGCACTAGATCAAGTAAATACACTCGCCGAAAAAGAAGGTGCTGCAGTCGTGGTAATCTGTGCCTCAATAGAGTCTGAAATTGCTGAGCTTGAGGAAACCGAAAAGCTAGAGTTTCTAGAAGACTTAGGGATCGAAGAACCGGGGTTAAACCGTGTAATTAGAAGTGGATACTCACTTTTAGGCCTACAAACATACTTTACTGCTGGCGTTAAAGAAGTCAGAGCATGGACTGTGAAAATTGGTGCTACCGCGCCTGAAGGTGCAGGTGTTATCCACACTGATTTCCAAAAAGGTTTTATTCGTGCCGAGGTTGTCGGATATGATGACTTCGTTGAATATAATGGCGAACAAGGTGCTAAAGACTCAGGCAAATGGCGTCTAGAAGGAAAAGATTATATTATTAAAGACGGTGATGTAATGCACTTTAGGTTTAATGTCTAATTCATCAGTTTGGGAGTGAGTAATGAAGCATTGGATGCTCTTTTTTCTGCTTCTCTTCTATAGTCACACTACTTTAGCTGATAAGCAGCAGGATGCCTGTTTACTAGCTCAACTACAAACAGCAAAAGACAATGTCACCATTGGTGAATTAAAAACACGCTGTGAAGCAGACAGCAAATTGCCGTCACTAACAAAACAGACCTCTGCATTATCAACTCGTATCCAACTTGAGCGGCAACAAAGTAACCCTTTTTCTCTACTGCCTCATAAACCCAACTACATCATCTTGAGCAATAACTTTTCTAAGCCTAATGAAAAGCCATTTCGAGATAATGCGCCAGATGAAAACTTTCACTTCCAGCCTTGGGAAACCAAGTTTCAATTAAGCTTAAAAGTACCTGTCGTAAGAGATTTATTTAATTCTGCTGATTTGTATGTCGCTTATACAAACCGTTCTTTTTTCCAGCAGTTTAACAAAGAAAAATCAGCCCCTTTTCGTGAGTCTAATCATGAGCCCGAGGCTTGGTTATCATTTTCCAGCGACCTTGAACTCTTTGGCTTCCAAAATCGTGTCATAAGAACCGGTATTTCGCACCAATCCAATGGACAATCTGGTAGCCTTTCCCGCAGTTGGAATCGTGTATACGCTGATTTTCTTATCGAACATGATGATTGGTACTTCTCTTTGAAACCATGGTGGCGCATTCCAGAAAGTAATGGGAGCGATGATAACCCTGACATAGATGACTTTATGGGCAACGTCGAATTAGGCGGATTATATAAACACAAACAACATAATTTCAGCTTCTTGCTCCGAAATAACCTTGAGTTTGGTGACAATCACGGCGCTATTGAACTGGGCTGGACATTCCCCATTAATGATGATGTAAAAGGCTATGTGCAATGGTTTAATGGCTATGGAGAAAGCCTGATTGACTACAACGCTCATAGTAATAGTCTCGGATTCGGTATTCAATTGAGTGATTGGCTGTAAATAACTTGATATTTAAGGTGTGACATCGTAAAATGCCCTGCTTCACAAGGCTATGTAGCTCAGTTGGTTAGAGCACATCACTCATAATGATGGGGTCGGTGGTTCGAATCCACCCATAGCCACCATTTCACTATTCTCACCAGCAATAATCAAAATATCCACACAGCTACCTTTACATTAATCACTATCTGTTAATGACAAATGATCAAAGTTATTTCCACTGCTTAATATGGCATCTACTTTCAAGTTAAATTCGAATCGTTTTTTATTTGGCTTTATTCGCAATAAAGAATTCATAGACACAACTTTTTTTTGCGTAATCAAGGAAGCGGCCTGATGGATTCTCGCTACTTCTGGTAAAAAAAGTGCTGGCTCCATTTCTGTATTTTCGTCTAGCCCATACTTTACTGGAACGGGATCTCCTTCAATAAGTGATATGCCCATTTTAGTCTCATCATGTGCATTTGTTCGTATCCAACGAATAAAACCAACTTTACTACTATTAACTTTATTCTGCTCAGTCACGTCAAAAGTGCCCACTAAATCTCCCACTAAGGCATCATGTTGAACAAATGATTCCTGTCTCGATACCAAATAACCTGAACTCGTTTTATTTAACAAAGTCCATGGGGCATTGAGGGAAGTATTAATATCATCTGATGATGCATTGACTGCACCAATACAGTTGTAGATGGTATCTATACTAGTAGCTACGTAAATATGCTGTTTAGCACTTCCTGATCGCCTTAGCTCTTTTCGCTCATAGGATGTATTCAAATATGGGATTAGCGATTTCAGTAATTCGATATCAGTGCCCTGAGGGTGATTATCTACTTGCACTGCTCTTTGGAACAAAATATCTACCGCCACTAAGGCTGGTTTAGTATCTAAAACAAGTGCAGGAGGCTGCGTCTGATCATCGATCATAGGTAATACAGATGGTATCGGTATATCGTCGCTTAAGCAGTTGATATAAAAATGCCCAGCCATCGCTTTTGAATCTTGAGGTAATAATGATAACTCAGCGACAGCTGCAAACTGTTTCATAAGCCCATACGCTTTTATCACCTCGTTGCTACGCAAACCATAGGGGTTACAAATACAAACGAGTAATAACTGACAATAACGGCTTTTATAGGATGTCGATGCTGCAGGCACTGTTGCTAGCTTAGGTAATTTATCTTCTACATCACAGGACAATGACAACATATATAATTGATGTAGCTCGTTTAACACTTTTGCGGGAATAGTTTGATAAAACTTATAAGCATGAAGTGCAATATAACTCAGCTGCTCGCCCGCTCTGTTGACCGCCATTAATGCAAGATTATTAAGCTTAAGATTAGCATTACTTTTTAAGGATTCGATCACAATAATCTTATAGCCAACCGCTAACTCTAATAACACTTCTGCTATTGCACTTATTAAGATATTATATTGATCAATACTAGAGCTATATTTATGGAGCTTATTTTGAGAGTAAGTAAATACTAACTTATTAATTGGCTCTCTATATATATCAAGTAGCGATAGTCGCTGTTCCAACCCCAGCTTATTACCATTAAAACGTTTAAGAGCCGTTATATATTCATTCAGATATTGTTCTACATCATGCTTCGGTAAACGCCTAATCCACTGACGTAACAGAGTCTCATTAAGCTCAACACTATCTGAAACAGCTGTTTCGATAGGAATGCTAAGGTTAAGGCTTGGCATATTGTCAGTATATTTAATACTCATCATGGTAGCTTGCCACTAATTCATACCAATAAAATATAAAGCGGTCACAAATTAACAGTCACACTAGCACTTTCATATTATATAAGGCCATTTATTTTACTCTACACAAAACAACAAAAGTCATTGACCCTATAATTAAAAACGATACACTCTATGCAAAATTAACTTCTTTGATATACAAGGTTAACTATGTTTCATATCGCTCTACATGAGCCACGCATTGCACCTAATACCGGGAACATTATCCGTTTATCGGCTAATAATGGTTGTCAGTTGCATTTAATTGAGCCTCTTGGTTTTGATTTAGAGGAGAAACAATTGCGTCGAGCAGGGTTAGATTATCATGATTTGGCTAAGATTCAGCGTTACAAGGACTACACACAATTCTATGATGCAATGTCAGGACAACGAATTTTTGCCTGTACTACAAAAGGTAAAGCACAATATGACCAAGTCGAGTATCAAGAAGGGGATGTATTATTGTTCGGGTCTGAAACCACTGGCTTACCGGATAGCATTCTTCAACCTTTAGCTGAAGATCGGAAAATTCGGATACCTATGCAAGAAAACAATCGAAGCATCAATCTATCCAATGCCGTAGCAATTATCAGTTATGAAGCTTGGCGGCAGAACCAATTTTTTGGCGGTTCATAGCGTCAAGATAACTCGATTTCTTAACTTTTCTCAACATATAAAGTGAGCATCTGCCCCGGTCGTAATAACGTTCTACTGCTTAAACCATTCCATTCTCGCACCTGCGCGACACTCACATTAAATTTACGTGATATTTTCCAAAGTGAGTCACCACTTCGTATTTTATAACTGACAACTTTAACTTTATCACTTTGCCCATGTTTTGTTTTCTGTGGCCAAACAACCAGTTTTTGTTTCAGATTTAAAGTATCTCTAGGCGATTTATTATTCCAGCCCGTCAACTCAGTCACACTCACATTATAAGTATTGGCAAGATCCCACCAAGTATCACCCGCCTTAACAACATGAATTTTCTTTTTGGCCTTGTTAGCAATCTTCGCACGCTTTTTAGCCATTTGAGAATACTGAGGGCTCACCTCACCCACCATCGGTATTAATAGATGTCGTCCAGCTCGAATTGTATTACTCGTTAAATTATTTGTTTCTTTTAGTGCCTCAACCGTCGTGCTGTGTCTTTTAGCAATTAAACCTAATGACTCACCTTTCTTAATTTTATGCCTGACCCAGCGCATTCTGTCTTCTTTAGGCAATGTAGATAAAGCTTGTTTAAACTGCGCCGCTTTATCCAGCGGTAAAACCAAACGGTGTGGTCCTCCAGGTAATGTTGCCCAGTGATTAAACCCAGGGTTTAACAAATGTAACTCATCTGCTGTTATGCCTGCCAATTTTGCCGCTACCGCTAAATCAAGTTGAGATTCAGTATCCACTACCGTCAAAAAAGGCTTATTCTCAATAGGACTTAACTTTATATCATACCGCTCCGGCATAGCTACTAGATGCGATACAGCCATCAGCTTAGGTACATAAGCTGATGTTTCCTTCGGCAAATCTAATGACCAGAAATCTGTCGGTTTCCCCGCCTTCTTATTACGTTTAATTGCTCGGCCGACTGTACCCTCACCACAATTATAGGCTGCTAAGGCCAGTTGCCAATCACCAAAGTCATTATGTAATTTTTGCAAGTAAGTTAACGCTGCACTCGTCGATGCGATGACATCACGACGACCGTCATACCACCAGTCCTGTTTAAGACCATAAACCTTGCCTGTACTCGGAATAAATTGCCATAAACCAGCCGCACGACTTTTTGAGTAGGCAAAAGGTTGATAGCCACTTTCAACAACAGGTAATAACGCAATCTCCAAAGGCATATTACGTTTTTCGAGCTCGGAAACAATATGGTGAAGATATGGCCTTGCCCTTTCTACCACTTTATCCACGTATTCAGGATGATCCACAAACCATGATAAATACTTCTTTGTTTCCGCTTCTTGAACCCTATACGGCGTTAGCTCCATGCCATTTCGAACACGTTGCCATACATCTGCAACAGGCTCTACCGACGTTTGTTCTGATAACTTATTTGGGCTCGCTTCTTGTGGTTTTCCATAGGCTTTATGCCATACAGATTTAGACGAAGGAGACGAAGGAGACGAATAAAGCTTATCGCTAGACGCAGGATCGGTTGCTGCCGTGTCAACCGTTGTTGGTGTGCTGGAACACGCTGTTAACACTGACAGGCCCATTATTACCAGCCATTGTTTTAAATTACTGACATGTCTCATAGCGCGCTATTATAGTTTAGATAAAATAAATTGTCTGTTTCATCTTCATTCTGCCCGCATCCCCTACACCTATTCATATTGTTTTCCTATGACCTTCTGGTTGCCATGAAGGTGCGATAACATTCGGCATTTCTGAGCGATTTATAAGGCGTGACGGTGCAATAGTAAACTCGCCAAACTTTTCATTAATGCCATCTACAGCGGCATTAACCTTTGCTCGCTGTTCATGTGGCATTAAATCTTCAAATAAGTCAGTTTGCTGTTTTGAAAGTAAGTCCAATGCAACAATTCTTATTTGCCAAGCCCCCTGACCTTGCCAAACAACAGCCACAAACTGTTGGCACAGGCTAAAAATAGTTCTGCCATCATCCGTTGCATAGTGAACATGTGATCTCCTTTTTAACCAACCTTGATTAGTTTTTAACGCAATAAAAAAATGCGTCGCCTTATAACTATTTTGACGAAGCCTCACCGCTAATTTTTCGCTCATATGTTGGAAGTAGTTCAAGATGATATGACTATCTTTAGTCTCTGGCGGCATATTTTTCCCATGGCCCATCGTCTTGGGTGGCTTAATATTAATAATGACTTTTTCAGGATCTTTGCCTTGAGCCATCAACCAAATTCGCCGACCTGGATTACCATAGCGTGCTGCCAGAATAGCCATGGGTATTTTTTTCATATCACCACAGTGAATGACGCCATATTGCTTTAGAAAACTGCCAACACCTCTGTTAATTCCGCTCAAACTCTCAACCGGATGAGGCGCTAAAGTCTTCTCTGCATCCCAAGGATTAATAATTGTTAAGCCATCAGGCTTATTTTGTTTCGCAGCAAATTTAGCCGTGGTTTTATCACCGCTAATACCGACTGAACAACCAAGCCTCGACACTTTCACTACGGTTTCTTTCACTAATTTGGCAATAGTTGCAGGCGAACCTAATAAACGCTGGCAATGCGTTACATCTAAAAAAGCCTCATCAACCGAATACACTTCAACATCGGGGGTAATGCTTTGAAGCGACCGCATTATCTTTGTTGATATTGCCGCATAACGTTCTGGCCGCGAAGGTGCTTGAATAAGGGCAGGGCAAAGTGAACGCGCTTGCTTAAGACGCATCCCTGTTTTAATGCCATACGCTCTTGCTTCATAGGATGAGGTAATAATGGTTGTACCCAACAAACCATTAGTCACTGCCACCGGTTTTTGAAACCATTTGGGATGATCGAGCTGTTCTATTGCTGCAAAAAAACAATTCATATCAATCAAAATAATCGCGCGTGACCACGATTGCTCTGCCGATGTCATGATATTTACACTAAGGGTAGGTTCTTAGCTGGCCCACAACAACACCTTGTATGCTAATACGTTCAGCCGGCAAGATAATCGGCTCAAAGTCTTGATTAGCAGGCATCAGGGTTATCGTCTTATCATCATTAAATAATATGGTTTTCAGCGTTGCATCAAAACCATCAACCAACGCGACCACAATATCGCCATGCCTTGCCGTTTGTTGAGATTGAATCACCACCCAATCACCCGACATAATGGCTTTTTCAACCATTGAATCGCCATTTACCTTTAGAACAAAACGACCTTTACCCGCAAACATACCGCCCAAATCGATCTCATCCTCATCAGGAATAGCTTCAATCAAACGACCCGCTGCAATTTTGCCCATTACGGGTAAAACCAAAGAAGCTTGATCATCTTTTTTACTATCAGTCGCAAGATGCAAGCCTCGGGAGCGGCCTACACTGCGTGTGATTAAACCTTCATTAACCAAAGCCTGAATATAATTATGGACTGAACCTTGCGAGGATAACCCTATACCCTTAGCAACTTCCGAAAGTAATGGCGAACGTCCGTGTTGTTCAATATATTGGCAAATAAAATTATATGTATCTTGTTGGCGTTCTGTCAGCATCACTATACTCACTCACAAAATAAGAAAATATTAAGAAGAAAATATAGAGAAAATTTGACTTAAGATCAAGTCATTTTTATAAAAGGCACACTCTATTAACTTAAAGAACACGACATTAAGAAGATTGAAGACTCGCCAGGAACAAAAATGAATGACTTAATGCGTTCGCTCATTCAGTCCTTTAAAGTCACTGGAGTGATGAAGCCAGGAGGTTTCATAGCGAGAACAGAACAATTGAGTTGATCCAATATGGCTTCTGCTGTGTTACCCATGAATAATCCGGGAACACCAGTACGTGCCACTGTACCCATAACAACACAATCGACTTGAAGCTCATTGGCAAGCTCTGGAATCACGATACGTGCAGCACCTTTGGGCATGTGGATCTGAGGCTGGATGTAATCAACTGTATCCTTGCCCAAGTTAGTACTTACATCTGTTATGAATTTGTCTAATAGCTGTTTATGATGTCCACGAACTTGATCGACATAAGCATTGACTTCATTTTCAGGCCGTTGCATGAATGCGCCATCACGCATAAAGTTTTCACCTATTGCCTCCCAAGCATGCACAACATGCAGCTCAGCAAACTCCGACACCACCAGCGAACTTGCTAAATCAATGATCATCTCATTCAACGCTTGATGCGCCTTCAATTCCTTTGATGGATAGCTATTACCCACATCAACAGCTGCTAAAACTCGGTCAAACAGCTCCCCACTTTGAGGTCTGACGATCCAAATAGGACACGGGCATTTCCGCAGCAGGTGTTTATCATCGCTAGAAAATAAACGATCCAGCCAACCATTCGACCCAGAACATTTAATCACTAGATCATACCCATCACGTAAAACCTCACGAATGATTTCAAGAAATGGCGTACCCACTAGTACCCTAGTTTCGATCTTAGTTCGCCCACGATAAGGTTCGACAAGATCTTCCAATGCTTGTTTTTGGTTATTTACGTTTGCATCATGGAGCTCAGTAATATTTGCTCCAGCTGCTGGCACACTGACACAGGCGCTGATAGAGGAAGTGGCTGTAATGACATTCAGATTGGCCTGATTGTTCTCAGCCAATGTAACCGCACGCTCGAGCGCTGGTTTGTATTCTTTTCCCAGCTCTACGACACAAAGTATATTTTTGAATCTATTCATCGTATTAACCTCATAAAGAACACTTTCAGTATAACATTCAAAATTTTGCGTTTAATATTTAACCAATATGCCCCTAGCATTGTATTATTTGGGGGAAATGGTGGTTGAAATTCTTATAATAAAAACGACCTAAAACAAGGCAGATAAACGTATAAGACTCATTTTATCTTATCGTTAGTTGCTACGAAATTTGCTTCGATGTCACAACAATCATTTTCTCAACTTGCATATCTTCAAAGGTATAAGGAACACCGCCAACGCCCAAACCTGAGTTGCGTAGGCCTGCAAAAGGCATCCAATCCACTCGAAATGCGGTGTGCTCATTAATCATCACAGCGGATGCTGCTAGTCGATCTGAAACATACATCGCCTCATCAATATTAGTACTGTAGACAGAGGCCTGGAAAGCCACTTCCAAGGCATTAGACTGAGCAACTGCCTCATCCACATCATCATAAGGGTAGACACAGACAACGGGACCAAATATTTCAGCCACGCTCACTTTGCTATCTTTGGGTGGATTAAATATGACTGTGGGTTGATAACAATGGTTCGGTAAGGTGTCACCTCCACAGATTATTTCTGCACCATCGTCTTTTGCCTCTTGTACCCAACCGGCAACCCTTGTTATTTCATTTTCCTTAATCAGCGGGCCGACTTCGGTTGTATCAAGTAATGGGTCACCGACACGCATTGTTTTAGCAATATCTGCGATCTTATCAGCCACTTCTCTGGCAATTGAATGATGGGCATAAACACGTTGAACAGATACGCAGACTTGTCCCGCATGATAAAAACCGCCTTTCGCTAAGCCTGGGATTGCAGCATCAACATCAGCATTTTCAGTCATTATTACTGGTGCAACACCACCGTGCTCAAAGGCACATCGTGTACCCGCAGCTAATTTAGATCGTAGGTACCAACCTACTTTAGCACTACCAATAAAACTAAAGAAACCCACTCTAGAATCCGTGACCAGTGCTTCAGCAATGTCATGATTTTCAGGCAATAAGACCTGACACCATGCTGCTGGTAAACCTGCCTGATGAAAAATATTCACCAATCTATAACAAGACAATGGCGTATTTTCAGCTGGTTTTACAATGACGGGGCAACCCGCCGCAATCGCTGGGCCCACTTGGTGAGCAATTAAATTCAAAGGATGGTTAAAAGCACTGACCGATACAACCACGCCTATCGGTTCTTTTTTCATTATAGTGAAGCGATGCTGAGAAGCCGGGTTAATGCCCATCGGAACCGGCCTGCACACATTGGTTCGTAGCTCATCAATACAAATTCGAATGCTATCAATACAGCGTGTCATTTCGACATAGGAATCCGCAAGTGGCTTACCGCCTTCCTCAGCAGCTCCTTTTGCCAGCTCATCAAATCGTGCCGTCATCAATTCAATGGCTTTCTCAAGGATCGCTATTCTCTGAGTAACATCAAGCCAAGCAGCGCGATCTGAAAATAAATCATGAGCCGTTGTTAATGCTTGTTCAACATCATCACTATCAGCCTGCTCTACAGTTGCAATAAGGTGGTCATCAAACGGTGATGTCACCTCTACATTATGCTTCCCTACTTTGTCGCTACCCGCTGAATTTAGAGGAAAATGTTCGACATTATTCATCATAAACTTCCTTATAAAATACAGATTTTTTCTTTTAAGCCTTCGTTCAAAATCGAGTGATTAAGAGAATAATCAACAGCTAAATCAATCAGGTGAACACCTGGCGACTGCAAAGCTTGTTGTAATACCTTATCGAATTCTATTCGACTCTCTGGCCTGTGTCCTATAGCACCATAACTCTCAGCATATTTCACAAAATCAGGGTTATCATAATCAAGACCAAAATTATTAAATCCCATACCTTCCTGTTTCCACTTAATCATGCCATAGGCGCTGTCATTAAGAATGATGACGACTAAATCCAGGCCTAAACGAACCGCTGTTTCCATTTCTTGCGAATTCATCATAAAGCCACCATCACCACAGACACTGATCACTTTACGTTCAGGATGAATCAGCTTGGCTAATATCGCCGAGGGCAAACCGGCGCCCATCGTAGCCAAGGCATTATCTAGTAATAAAGAATTATTTTGATAACAAACATAATTGCGAGCAAACCAAACCTTATAAATCCCATTATCCAAGGTCACAATGCCTTCTTCATCTAGTTCCTTACGGATAATAGAGACCACACTCTGAGGTAATAAAGGGAAGCGCTCATCATCACAATAGAGCGATAAACGTTGTGTTACTTCTTCTTTTACCCTGAAAAAATAAGAAAAATCCCAGTCTTTCTGAACTGTTAAGCTCTCGCTCAATCGTCTGATTGACGTTGCTATATCACCAACCACATCAAGTTGTGGGAAATAAACGGGATCAATCTGTGCAGATGAAAAGTTAACATGAATGACTTTCGAGCCACCTTGTTTCATAAAAAAAGGTGGTTTTTCAATGACATCATGCCCTACATTGATAATGACATCAGCCCTATCTATCGCACAATGTAGAAAATCATGATCAGATAAAGCCGCAGTCCCCATGTAACAAGCATGGCGCTCATCAATCACACCTTTACCCATTTGAGTATTAAAAAATGGGATCCCAGTCCGATCAACAAAATCAGTGAGTGCAGCACTGGCCCTTTTTCTATTGGCCCCAGCACCCACCAACAGTAAAGGCATTTTGGCATTTTGGATCATTTCAGCTGCGGCATCGATAGTGGAATGATCGGCATCAGGCCTACGTGTCGTTATGACTTCATACATATGCTCGTCAGCTTCTTCTGCTGCAATATCTTCTGGCAACTCTAGGTGCACTGCACCCGGGCGCTCTTCCATTGCGATACGAAACGCTTCTCTCACCGAAGCCGCAATGGTATTACCGTGAACAATCTGCTTAGTAAATTTGGTAATAGGTCGCATCATTGTTACTACATCAATGATTTGGAAGCGCCCTTGTTTACTCGATTTTATTGGCTTTTGTCCGGTAATCATTAACATCGGCATGCCGCCTAGCTGCGCATAGGCTGCTGGGGTCACAAAATTAGTCGCTCCCGGCCCCAATGTTGATAAACAGACACCTGGTTTACCTGTTAAACGCCCATAAGTCGCAGCCATAAAACCAGCGCCTTGCTCATGTCTGGTTAAAATGAGTTTGATTGATGAATGTTGCAATGAATCCAAAAAATCGAGATTTTCTTCTCCCGGGATACCAAATATATATTCAACGCCTTCATTTTCCAGCGCTTTCACAAACAAGTCTGATGTTTTCATATGGTCTGATTCCTTACCCCTCAGTATGGGTTACATGCTTTTATTTACATGACCATTTTGTTTTACCATATTTCCTGAAAAAAGACACTATGAGCCGATATCTCAAGAACTAGAGAGAGGGGTAAAAAGGGAGAACTACAGTAGAAAACCAACCTCACAAAAGTCTTGCTCGGTTGGTGTTTTTTGGTGGGCCCACCAGGACTTGAACCTGGGACCAATCGATTATGAGTCGAGTGCTCTAACCAACTGAGCTATGGGCCCGAAACTTTTAATTATCGCTATCTAGGAAACTGCGTAACTGATCAGATCGTGTTGGGTGACGAAGTTTACGCAATGCTTTTGCTTCAATTTGACGAATACGCTCACGCGTTACATCAAACTGTTTACCTACTTCTTCAAGGGTATGGTCAGTATTCATATCAATACCAAAACGCATACGCAATACTTTCGCTTCACGCTCTGTTAAACCGCCCAACATGCCTTGAGTCGCTTCACGTAACCCCTCAATCATTGCTGAATCTTGAGGAGACATGACATTAATATCTTCAACAAAATCACCTAAGTGAGAGTCTTCATCATCACCAATCGGTGTTTCCATTGAAATCGGCTCTTTAGATATTTTGAGCACTTTCCGCACTTTGTCTTCAGGCATATCAACACGTTCAGATAGCTCTTCTGGTGTTGGTTCCCGGCCCATTTCTTGTAGCATTTGACGTGCAATACGGTTCAATTTATTGATTGTTTCAATCATATGAACAGGAATACGAATCGTTCTCGCTTGATCGGCGATTGAGCGTGTGATTGCTTGACGGATCCACCAAGTTGCGTAAGTAGAGAACTTGTAGCCACGTTGATATTCAAATTTATCAACCGCTTTCATCAAGCCAATATTACCTTCCTGAATCAAATCTAAGAACTGTAGACCACGATTAGTATATTTCTTGGCAATTGAAATAACCAAACGTAAGTTAGCTTCGACCATTTCCTTTTTAGCTCTACGCGCCTTCGCTTCAGAAATCGACATTTGTCGGCTGATTTCTTTAATCTCACCGATATCCATTTTGCGATCAGCGGATAAGGCTGCCAATGTTCTTTGTGCATCTAGAATGGCGTCCAAGTTCTTCTTAATCGTTGAAGAATAATGTTTCTTCGCACGGATATGTTTATCCGTCCACTCAAGATTAACTTCATTCCCTGTAAATGAGTCAATAAAGTCGCGACGATTCATTCTTGCTTTTTCAACCACAATTTTGGCGATAGTGCGTTCTTGTTTACGAATGATGCCTACTGTTTCGCTCATTAAGCTGTTGAGAAAAATTAAGGTTTTTGGTGTTAGCTTAAACTCCATGAATAAGTTGGTAACCAACTCGTTCGCTGCAGCAAGTTCAGTCTCTGGGGCATTTTTAACTATTTTATAGGCATCTCGCAAGGCCTGAAAACGTTCTTTTGCTTCTTCAGGGTCAGGACCAACCGGGCCCTCATCCTCTTCTTCCTCATCATCGCTAGAAGATCCAGCATTAGCAGCTGCTGGCGTACTTGCAACTTCAGCATTTTCTGCTTCTGGATCAATAAACCCTTTAATAAGTTCATTAAGGCGCATTTCCCCTGCTTCAACTGCGTCAGACAGCTCAAGAAAGTTTTCGATACACGCGGGATATGTCGTCAACATCAACAGACTTTCACGTAAGCCTGCTTCAATACGCTTAGCAATAACGATTTCGCCTTCACGTGTCAGTAACTCTACCGAACCCATTTCACGCATATACATGCGTACAGGGTCTGTTGTACGACCAAACTCACCATCAGAACTGGCTAAAACAGCGGCGGCTTCTTCTGCTGAAACGTCATCATTTGACGATGCTGCTTCTGCCAAACGCTCCATCTCATCGGTATCCATGCCATCTTCATGTACCATGATACCGAGGTCACTGAACATACCAATGATGTCTTCAATCTGATCAGCATCGACCAAATCCTCTGGTAGATGATCATTAATCTCTCCGTAGGTAAGATAGCCACGCTCTTTACCGAGGGTGATAAGCGCTTTAATGCGTGATTGTTGATCTTTCATTTGACCTCTTTGTTCATCATCTATGACAAATCGTGCGAACCGACTATTATAACTATAAGTCTATAATCTTGCACACCTTTTAATGCGCAAAACCCTATTTAAATCCTTTTATTTCCTGTTTTTCAGCTTCTGTAAGCTCACTAAAGGATTTTTTGGTTAAGTAAGCTTGCCGATCAGCAACCGCTTCTTGCTGCAATTGTCCCACCAAACCAATAAGTTCATGTTTAAGTGCTTCTGCCTCAAGTCCAAGCGATTGCATCGCCAATTTTTGTAAATGGCTCGCATACTCTGTATCACGTGAACGCTCTAATAAAGCTGCAGTATTTAGATGGGGCTGCGCATGCAAAGTTTCAAGTAGCTCCACTAATATTGAAGCGCCAGGCTTCGACAGTAATGCTAATTTATCGAACTCTTTTACTTCACTATGTAGGCTTGGGTGCTGTACTAAGATGGTAATCGCCATACGTATAGGTGAAAAACCCGCTGAAGTACTAGGTGACTTTTGCTGTGCTTTTGTTTTATTTTCTGTCAGTTTTTCAAGATGTTTGTGTAAAACAGAGGTACTGGTTTGTGCTCTTTCTGCGAGCCCTTGTTCCAGCATATCTCGGTAAACACCTGCGGGAATATGTCTTAAATAGGGTCGAGCGTTCTCCACCATCCTCGCACGTCCATCCATTGAACTCATATCAACGCGCGCTTCAAGACTTTCAAAAAAGAAATCCGAATAATTTTTCGCCTGGTTGACTACGCTATTAAAAGCTTCAGCCCCTTGTTGATTGACTAAGCTGTCCGGGTCTTCTCCATCGGGCAAGAACATAAATTTAAGTTGGTGATTACCGCCTAATAATGGCAATGCATTTTCAGCGGCTCGCCAAGCTGCATCACGGCCGGCCCTATCGCCATCGAAACAAAAAACCACCTCTGGCGCACTTCTTAATAGTTGTTTTAAATGATCTGGTGTTGTCGCTGTTCCAAGGGTTGCTACCGCATTATTAATACCTTTTTCTGCCAAGGCAATCACATCCATATAACCTTCAACAATTACGATTCGTTCTAATTTACGGTTCGCTTTTCGCGCTTGATAAAGACCATATAATTCATGCCCCTTATGAAAGACTGTAGTTTCAGGTGAGTTTAAATATTTTGGTGTACTGTCGTCTAAAACACGTCCACCAAAACCGACCACACGACCACGCCGATCGCGGATAGGAAACATCACTCGGTTGCGAAAGCGGTCGTAATTACGTCCCTTATCATTATTGCTTAAAAGTCCCGCTTCATTTAGTTGCTTTATCTTTTCTTGTGTACCACCAAAGCTTTTAAGTACGCTATCCCAGCTATCTGGCGCCATGCCAATATCGAAATGATCAATCGTCGAACCCGATAAACCTCGCTGCTCAAGATAATTTAAAAACTGAGATCGTTGAGGATGCGTTTGTAGTTGATGCACATAATATTGGCTCGCCTTATCCAATAAATCATAGACGTTTTGTTTTGCCGGATTCGGTGCTAATACTTGTGTCGATGGTACAGTCATACCAACAGATTCAGCTAATTCATGGATAGCCTCGGGAAAGCTCATTTGATCGTATTCCATTAGGAAACCGATCGCCGTGCCATGTGCGCCACAACCAAAGCAATGATAAAACTGCTTTTCAGGACTTACCGTGAACGAAGGTGTTTTTTCATTATGGAATGGACAACAGGCTTGAAGGTTTCTACCTGCTTTTTTTAAAGGAACGCGCGCATCAATAACATCCGTTATATCGATACGGGTCAATAAATCATCAATGAATTGTGTAGGGATTTGACCAGCCATAATTAGACTTTATAGCCGGAAAGTTCTATCAAGCCAAGCTCAGTCTTACTTCGACTCAGCAAGTCATAACCTTTATGCTGTCAACGCTGCCTTAACAAGGCCGCTCACTGCACCCATATCTGCACGACCTTGTACTTTAGGTCGTAAGACATTCATGACTGCGCCCATCTCTTTAGGGCTAGAAGCACCAACCTCAGCGATAGTTTGTGCAATAGCAGTTTGGATTTCATCATCTGTCATCGCAGCAGGCATAAACTCTTCAATAATAGCGAGTTCTGCCACTTCGATAGCAGCTAAGTCATCACGGCCGGCTTGTTGAAATTGACTCAAAGAATCGCGGCGCTGCTTACACATCTTAGTTAAGATGGTAATAATGCCATCATCATCAAGATCAGTGCGATTATCTACTTCAACCTGCTTAATCGCGGCAGTGATTTGGCGCAAAGTGGCTAAGCGCTCTTTTTCTTTGGCACGCATTGCTACTTTTACGTTATCTTGGATAACAATTTTTAGTGGGCTAGACTCTGCAGGCATAATTAATAAGGCCTAGTACATACGGATACGGCGAGCACTCTCACGAGATGTTTTCTTTTGATGACGCTTAACGGCCGCTGCTGCTGCGCGTTTGCGAACAGTTGTTGGCTTTTCATAAGCTTCACGGGCACGTGCTTCGGCAACTGTACCTGCTTTTTCACAAGCACGTTTAAAGCGACGTAGCGCGATATCAAAAGGTTCGTTTTCTTTTACGCGAACTGATGGCATAAATAGTTTCCTGAATAAAATTTTATGGAAAAGCCCTTAATTGTACGAAATATCTGACAGAAAGAAAATAGTTGAATCAACTTTCTTTTAAAGAAGGCATAATATTAAATAACTTTTTCTTACAAATATAGAAACAAATGCGCGTATTAGGAATTGAATCCTCCTGTGATGAAACAGGCATAGCACTCTACGATAGTGAGAAGGGCTTAGTGGCACATGCCTTATATAGCCAAATCGAACTTCATGCTGAATATGGTGGTGTTGTCCCTGAATTAGCATCACGCGACCATATCCGCAAAACATTACCTTTAATAGAGCAAGTACTGAATAATGCGCAATTAAAGCGCCGTGATATTGATGCAGTCGCCTATACAGCTGGCCCAGGTTTGGTCGGCGCCTTGCTCGTGGGCGCATCAATCGGTAAAAGCATCGCTTGGGCCTTAGGTATCCCTACTTTGGCTATTAACCATATGGAAGGTCACCTTCTTTCGCCTTTATTGGAAGAGCAAGGACCCGACTTTCCTTTTATCTCTCTGCTCGTTTCAGGAGGCCATACTTTACTAGTTGACGTGCAAGGAGTAGGGCAATATGAATTGCTCGGCGAATCTATTGATGACGCAGTCGGTGAAGCCTTTGATAAAACAGCAAAAATGTTGGGCTTATCCTATCCTGGTGGTCCTGCGCTTGCAGCCTTAGCAGAAAAAGGAAGGCCCGATATATATAGCTTTCCTCGGCCCATGACTAATAGGCCTGGCTTAGACTTTAGTTTTAGCGGCCTCAAAACTTTTTCGATGAATACGTGGCTAAACAGCAATCAATCCGCTCAAGATAAAGCTGATATTGCGCTAGCCTTTCAAACGGCTGCTGTAGAAACCCTTGCCATCAAATGCACGCGTGCACTCAAACAAGTAGGACGAAATAAACTTGTTGTCGCGGGAGGCGTGAGTGCTAATAAAGCATTAAGACAACGGCTTGATGCGCTCAAAGGCGTCACTGTTTATTATCCTAGACCCGCATTTTGTAGCGATAATGGCGCTATGATTGCTTTTGCTGGTGCAATGCGAAAAGCGGCTTTTGCAAAACAACAAACGAGCACTTTTTCAGTTAGGCCTCGCTGGCCGCTGGATCAATTAGATCCGCCTTAGGGCTTATGCAATTAAGACTTGCCTTCCTCGCCAGACAATAGCCTTTCAATATTGCTTTTATGTCTATAGAGCAACATGGCCGCCATGATTAATATTATCAAGCGTGCGCTGCCATCATCAATAAGCCAAAAACTGTATATCGGCGCTACCGATGCTGCAACAATAGCTGAAAGTGAAGAAATACGGCTCAATGCGAAGACGGCTAACCACGTCAACATTATCATTCCAGCCATGAGTGGCGAAAGAGCAAGAAACCCACCCAAAGCTGTAGCAACACCTTTGCCGCCTTTAAATTCAAAGAAAATAGGATAGAGATGGCCAATAAAAGCGGCAAAGGCAGTTGCAGTTAGCCATAGCACATCAAAATCCAACCAGCGTGCTATCACTACTGGAAGTATGCCTTTTACAACATCAAGAAGTAATACTGTTGCAGCTAATTTCTTTCCACCAAAACGCAATACATTTGTAGCGCCTGGATTGCCTGAACCTTGCGAACGTGGGTCGGGTAATCCAGCCAATTTACATAGGATAATGGCACTTGATAAAGAGCCAATTAAATAGGCTGCAATGATAATAACGAGCGGTGAGCTTAATATTTCCAGCATGATATGATGCATTATTATAAAAAGTGCAGCCATTATAGGGCTGTTACACCTTATTTACACCTTTAGACGCAACGATTATGGATAAAATTTTTTTAAATGATCTCAAAATAGATGCCATCATTGGTGTTTATGAATGGGAACGAAAAACACATCAGACGCTCGGGGTTGACCTAGAGATGGATTGGGATATTGGTCCTGCAGCCGCCAGCGACGATATAAAACAGACGCTGGACTATGGCGAAGTTGCTAATACTATTGTTCGATTTGTTGAAAAGAGCGAATACCAACTTATCGAGACTTTAGCCGAGGATTTATGCCAGCTTCTATTGGATAAGTTTTCTATACCAAAACTAAAATTAACTTTAAGTAAGCCCGTCACTTTATATGGTCAAAATACTGCCAAGATTATGATAGAACGTTCGCAATCATGACGAAAAACCTTAAACCCGGTTATATTCTGGGTATTGGTAGCAATATTAACCCCAAGATCAATGTAGCAAAAATCCTTAGTTTACTGTTAACAGAGTTCCCCACACTCATGTTAAGTAGAATAATCAACATCCCACCTGTAGGCATGAATAGTCATCTTCATTTTCTCAATGTAGTTGTTTACATCGAGACCGATCTTGCAGGCAAAGAACTTAAATCACTGTGCAATAACATTGAGACACAACTTGGTCGAGATCGTGATGACCCAGCAAGTAAAATAAAAGATCGCACTGCCGATTTAGATATTTTATTCCATGCCAAATCGACCGCTCAGCTTCTTACCCCAGTCAGTGACATTACTGACGAATATTTTCTTTACCCACTGTTAGAAGAGTTAACCGCCTATTTATTAGAAAATGAGCCGATAATTCGACAAGATGGCACTCAAATACAACTTGATGGCTTAAGATTTGGACAAACGGCGACCACCATCTACAGGAATGCTGACGCCAGTCATAAACGGGTTATCTAACAAGCTTTTTATTGCAAGGTAGACAGGCTCAGCACCACCTTCTTTCGCGAGTAAAGTTTCATCCAGCATTTTCTGTTTAACAGCTTGGGAATGCATTTCCGTAAACAACACAGGTCCAGGTGCTATCGCATTTACTTTGATATTAGGTGCAAATTTTTTCGCCTGCGCTAACATTAAATTATGTAAGCCCGCCTTAGTCGTACCATAAATATCAAATCGGGCTGTCGGGTTTTCTACATTAATATCTGTAATATGAATAATATCAGCGGCTTCATTGCTGTCGCCGACCAAATTGTTCTGTAGGCTTTGATTGATTAAAAAAGGTGCCATCATATGCACGTAAAAGAATTGTTCATATTGCTTAGCTGCCTCTTCAACATTATCTAATGTCCGCGAGAATGAAGAAGCATTATGAATCAAAGCACGAAAGTTATGACAGCAAGTCTTTAATTGCTCGATGAAAGCCAAAATCGTTTCCGTGCTACTCAACTCAGCCTGTATTGTTTTGATACCTAAATCAGACAATGCTTGGATCTCATCAGTATGCGTACGATAATGTGCAATAACTTGATAACCATCTTGATGCAAACGCAAAGCAATGTGATAGCCCACCCTGCGTCCTGCACCTGTTACTAATACTGCATTTTCAATTAACTGATTTGACATGACGAATTCTAATACCCTATTTAAACTTGATCTTGACGCTCAACAGCATACTGATAGATTATCATCTGTCATTCAACAACGAATGACTGAATCCGACAATAAAATCAGTTTCGCTGACTATATGCACCTGTGTCTTTATCATCCTGAATTAGGCTATTACAGCGCAAGTAATGAAAAAATTGGACCACGAGGAGATTTTACAACTGCACCTGAAATATCACCCTTATTTTCAAAGTCGTTAGCTTACCACCTGATTGATATCTTCACTCAAACTGAACAGCCCAGTGTTTTAGAATTTGGTGCAGGCACAGGGAAAATGGCTGCCGACATCTTGGCCGAGCTAGAAAAAAATAATGTACTCCCTGAATGCTATTACATACTTGAAGCTAGTGCTTACTTACGTAATAAGCAAGAAGAAACAATTAATAAACTTATTCCACACCTTGCATCGAAAGTAGTTTGGCTATCTGCTTTACCTCAATCATTTAGCGGCGTTATCATCGCAAATGAAGTCTGTGATGCCATGCCCATTCATCGTGTTGAGTTTAACAACAATGCTGTCACTGAACTCTATGTCGAGCATGGTGACGGTGGCAACTTCCAGTTATGCCAATCATTATTAGACCCAAGACTCCAAGCACGTAGTCAACAGATCCAAGACCTAATTGACCCGCAACAAAACTACAAAACGGAAATTAACTTAGCAGCAGAAGCCTGGCTAGCCACCTTAGCGCAAATACTACAGCAAGGCGCTATTTATATTATTGATTATGGCTACCCAAGACAAAGTTATTATCACCCTCAACGTAATGAGGGTACTTTAATGTGTTACTACCAACATCGAGGTCATAATAATCCGCTGATTTTGCAAGGCTTGCAGGATATTACTAGTCATGTTGATTTTACTGCTTTAGCCGAAACAGCAATGGAAAATGGGCTAGATGTTGCTGGATATCAATCTCAAGCAGATTTCTTAATAGCAGGGGGAATCCTAGATCACCTTCATTCTAAAGGCATGACTACATTCGATGAAATGCAGCAAAAAATGCAATTAAAAAGGTTGACACTACCTAGTGAAATGGGGGAAGACTTTAAAGCATTAAGTCTTACAAAGAACCTAGATCAACTATTATCACGATTACAATTAGCTGATCGTCGTTATAGCTTATAAACTGGGGATTATTAGCCCTTTCTAACGAGTTGATTTTAACAGTTCAACTTCACGTTTTAAACGCTCAACTTCATCGGTTAGTTCAAAGATAATTTCTTTCATCTTGCTGACATCTTGCTTAAGATTACCTGTTTCTTGCTTGCTTTTAGAAACATCTTGCAATATTTCAGCGTTGATATAATTGCCATTTTGCACCGTACTTTTTGCTTGCATCAATAACCGGATGGTATCTATAACGAGCCAATCTGTTCTTTTTACTCCCGTATGAGGATCAACATGAAAATTTTGATGAAGCCCCAAGCTGAGCGTACCATCCAACTCAGCACTGCTACTGCGGTTTCCAGCTAATAAAGTACTATTCATTGCATCATCTTCATAATCGGAATGTAATAAACCAAAAATCATATTCAAGCGGCCATTTTTTGATATGAACACGCGCGCACTATTTGATTTTTGTTGTTCCGAGAACGTGGAAGAATACCTGGCTGTAGTCGCAAAAGTAACATCTTGACCTGATCCTGCTTGCGCTAAGGCTTGACTCAATGTTGAGCTGAGAACCTGCTGCTCTCCAACAGAAAAAACCGGTGTTTTATCCTTTTTTAAGACAAAGCCGTCAGTGATATGAATAGAAGCTAGTATTGTTTTTAGATCTTGCGCTGGTATGGACGCAGGGTGAATATTTTCACTGCCAGCATTATTATCTGCTAAAGCTACATATTGATCGCCTGAAGACCAAATAATGTCATCTTGTTGACTCAAGCTTTCAGCGCGGGATGGTGCTTCGTTAGTGAATGGATTCATACTGCAAGCGCTTAAACCTGCCGTGAATAATACGGCGATACTGGTGACACCAACAAATCGAGCCAATTGCCTCATAATAGTTTCTCTTTAATTATTTTTTAAACGAAACCAGCGTTTCTGCTTTCTGCTCTCGACATAATAATGCTTGTACTGCTTGTCGTGGTTCATAACCTTCAAATAAGATTTTGCAAACTTGCTCGACAATCGGCATTTCGATATCGACCTGCTTGGCCCTTGTTAACACTTCACGTGCAGCATGCATACCTTCAACCGTTTTACCTACTTCTGTTACTGCATCTTGTATGCTTAAACCACGACCAATAGCCAGTCCAAGTTGGCGGTTACGACTCTGGTCATCTGTACACGTTAGAATCAAATCCCCAATACCTGATAAACCGATCATAGTTTCTGTTTGGGCCCCTAATGATGAGGCTAAACGTAAAATTTCAGCCATACCTCTGGTGATCAAAGCAGCTCGCGCATTGGCACCAAACCCTAGACCATCAGAAATACCCGCACTAATCGCCAACACATTTTTTACTGTGCCACCAATTTGCACTCCTAATACATCGTCCGTTGTATAGACACGAAGAGTAGGGCGGTGCATCGCTTTAGCAAGCGCTTGGCAAAAGACCTCATCTTTTGAAGCGACAGTAACGGCTGTAGGGAGATCTTTAGCCACTTCAGCAGCAAAGGAAGGACCAGAAATAACCGCTAAGGGATGCGATTCACCTAAAATATCACTGGCCGTGTCGTTTAAAAAACGTCCTGTTTCAGGTGTTAGCCCTTTCGTTGCCCAACTGACAGGTGTGTCAGGTTTCAAAAATGGCTTCATCTTGAGCAACATGTCACTGAAGGCAACACTCGGTACTGACACAAGGACATGCTTGGCCTGACTTACCGCTTTTTCAAAGTTCGGTTCGAGCTGCAAACTATCAGGGAAGGGTAGTCCCGGTAAATAACGCTCATTGCTACGACTTTGTTGCATCGCTGCCAGATGGTCCGCATCACGGCCCCACAAAAATACTGGATGTCCATTACGGGCGATAGCAATAGCCAAAGCTGTTCCCCAAGAGCCAGCGCCAACGACCGTTGTTGGTATAAGTGAAGCTGATTGAGCGGACATAATAAGCTTAGTGCTTTTGCTGTTCTTGAGCTGCTTGCTGTGCTCGTTGCATCTGGCTCATGTAGAGCGCATCAAAATTAACAGGTGCCAGTACAATTTGTGGGAATCCACCTTTTTGTACCAGATCAGAAACAACTTCACGAGCGAATGGGAATAAGATATTAGGGCAATAACTACCCACTAATGGTCCCATCTGCTCATCAGGGTGACCTATCATAGTAAAAATACCCGCTTGTTTTACTTCAATTAAAAAAGCCGTTTTCTCACCTAGTTTGGCCGTAACTGTCAAAATGAGTGTCACTTCATGGTTGTTATCTTCCATTTTGTTGTACTCATTACTCAACTGCAAGTCTAGCTCTGGCTTCCATTCTTCACGAAAAATAGACGGCGAATTAGGTGTTTCAAATGAAAGATCTTTAGTATAGATCTTCTGAATCATAAATTGAGGTTGCTGTTCTTCTGTCGATGCGGCATTTTCTTCAGCCATTTTATTTCCTTAAGTTATACAAATAATTAAGACTGTGCCAATAGGCTATCTAGTCTTTGAGATCGTTCTAATGCTAACAGATCGGTATACCCGCCGACTGCTTCATCATTTATAAAAATTTGTGGCACAGTTCTTTGTCGACTTTTCTTCATCATTTCTTGACGTTTCGACGCGTCTTTATCGACACGAATTTCTTTATAGACGACACCTTTTCTTTCGAGTAATTGCTTCGCCATCACACAATATGGACAGTGCGCACTCGAATAAACTTCAATTTTTGCCATAGTTATATTCACACTAAATAAATGAACTGGTAATGCTAAACCAGTTGTTCTCTATCCTTTGAAAACACCATTTTAATCTTTACCAAGATCGGTTAACTTAACTAAACAACGGTAGTTTAGCTTCTTGCCATTTTTGTACGCCGCCTTTTAGGATATATACCTCAGAAAAACCATTTTCTTGTAACTGCTTAGTTAACGGTAATGTTCCTTGGCCATTAGCACTAACGACAATGACTGGCTTTTGTTTATCCTTCATGGTCAAAGCACCTTCAAGCAAGTTGGATCCAGGCAAATTAACCGAATCAGCAATATGACCTTTGGTATAGTCAGCCTCACCCCTAACATCAACAAAAACGCCTTTTTTCTGATTAACTATCTGCACTGCTTGTGTCGTAGTAATAGCCGAAGCATTCGTTATTTGACTTGATATTACTGTCGCAATAATCATGGCTAACAGGATAAAAAACAGCGTCCATAAGAACCAATGATTGACTAAAAACTCACCAAAATTTTCCATATATAACCTTAAAGTTTAAACAACTCAACGATAAAAATGCGCATTTAAATATCCATATAAATGGCAAGTCCACTTATTAGTTTTGATTTTTTAAAAGCGCCTCTTCTTCCCACAACATTGATCTGCACATAGTTTCATGCAGCAGTTTGGGTAGCTTATCGTCACAAATCTTGAGCTTGAATATCTGTAATTGAGTTAAAAACGTTCTATAATACACGTCATTATAAATGATTGGCATGCACAGCATCATTATAGGTAGATCAATAGTATTACCATTAAGTGATATTAAGGCCTTCCTCACGGTCATAAACTTTAATATTATTTAGCTTATGCTTGAGCTGCGCACTGTTTCATTTTAAATGTGCGTTTAATGTTTGCCCTAACTATCATTTTGAGCTAAAAAGCTTTTTGATAAGTTACCACTCTACTCCACCTGTAATAAGGATTGTTTTATGAGCCACCCTCACCGTCCTCTCGCGCTAATTATTTTAGATGGTTGGGGTTATAGTGAATCACCCAGGCATAATGCTATTTATGCTGCGAATACACCTAATTGGGATGCGCTTTGGCAACAATACCCGCATAACTTGATTGGCGCATCAGGAGAGGGCGTAGGCTTGCCTGGTGAACAAATGGGTAATTCAGAAGTGGGCCATTTAAATATTGGCGCAGGTCGTATTGTTTACCAAGAGTTTACCCGCGTCAGTTTAGCTATCCGTGACCGGTCTTTCTTTGATAATACAGTCCTAAAACAAGCGGTCGATAAAGCCAAACAAAACAATAAAGCACTTCACATCATGGGTTTGTTGTCTCAAGGTGGTGTGCATAGTCATGAAGATCATCTTCAAGCCATGGTTGAAATGGCCGTCCAAGCAGGTATAGAGAATGTTTATGTTCATGCTTTCCTCGATGGCCGTGATACCCCCCCGCAGAGTGCTCAGGCTTCAATTGAAGCAATGGAAGCAAAATTTCAATCTCTCGGAGGTGGACAGTTTGCCTCTCTAATTGGCCGTTTTTATGCCATGGATCGCGATCAGCGCTGGAATCGAGTAGAAAAAGCCTATCACTTATTAGTCGACGGGGAATCCGAATTTCAAGCTAAAGATGCCACTACTGCACTTGCTATGGCCTATGAGCGCAACGAAACAGATGAATTCGTCAAAGCGACGAGCATCGGAGATACGGCAATAACTATGGAAGACGGCGATGCTGTCGTCTTTATGAATTTTCGCTCTGATCGTGCACGTGAATTAACCTTAAGCATGACCGACCCTACATTTAATGACTTTGAGCGTTCTCGTGTCCCTCAATTAGCATCTATCGCAACGTTAACAGAGTACAAACATGACTTCACCAATCCCGTTGCTTTTCCAGCTGAAGAGTTGACTAATGTCTTGGGTGCACATCTAGCAGCACAAGGTAAAAAACAATTGCGTATCTCAGAAACAGAAAAGTATGCCCATGTCACTTTCTTCTTCAATGGCGGAGAGGAGGAACCCTTCGAAGGTGAAGATCGCATTCTGATTCCATCCCCACAAGTAGAGACCTATGATTTATTGCCTGCCATGTCCTCTGTTGAAGTCACTGACAAACTAGTAGAAGCCATTGAAAGTGAGAAATATGATGCCATTATCTGTAACTTTGCTAATGCCGATATGGTCGGTCATACTGGCATAGAATCCGCAGCTATTGAGGCTATTGAGGCGCTCGACATGGCTTTGGGGAAAGTCTGGGCTGCCCTAAAAAAAGTAGGCGGAGAAATGATGGTAACAGCCGATCATGGTAATGCTGAATTGATGTTGAATGAACAAACAGGGCAGGCACATACCGCCCACACTAGCAACCCCGTTCCGCTGATTTATGCTGGTCGTGAAGCAACATGTCTCGACCATGGGACACTTGCTGATATTGCGCCAACGATGCTGTCCTTAATGGACCTGCCGATCCCCGAGGAGATGAGTAGCCACCTCCTTGTCAAATTGAAATAGAGCAGATAAATATAATCTAGTGCGAGTTTTATTTTTTATTGCCCTATATTCTCTCGGGTATTTAAGCCTCGCTTTTGCTGATGTCGACTCATCCCAGCGATTAGAGAAAGTACAGTCTGAACTTGAATCATTGTCAACGTCCATCAAGAATGACAAGAAAACAAAGGATGAGTTGTATCTACAGTTAAAAAAACAAAGTAAAGCCGTCTCCAAAATAAACCGTGAACTACGCAAGCTTGAACAACAGCTCAACGAAAAAAATCAACAGCTCGAGATTCTAGAACAAGAGCAAAAATCGTATCGACAATCCCATGCTTCACAATTATCAGCACTTAACGAACAACTTCGCTCAGCTTATATCAATGCTAAGCCTAATTATTTGAAACTACTGCTAAGTCAACAAGAACCCAGCAAACTTAACCGCTCAAGTACTTATTTCAAATATTTTCACCAAGCCCGCCAGCAACAACTTGAGGACATAAACACTAGCCTACAAGTACTATCAGCACAACAACAACAGTTACTAGAAACACAGCAGCAACAACAGCTATTGTATACAAAGCAACAGCAGCAAAAATCATTGTTAAGCCAACAAAATGATCAGCGACTTGCAACAGCGAAACAGCTAGAATTAAAACTAGATAAACAAAACCTTCGGATTAAAGCCCTTCGTGAAGAAGAAAATGCTTTACAAGTCTTGCTCAAATCCTTATCCAAGCCCAAAGAAGTGATTGCCACCAAACCCGCTGTTAACTATAAATTCGCTAAACACAAAGGGTCATTATTATGGCCCATTAGTGGAAAAATCATCGCCCGCTATGGTAGTCCAAGAAATCTTGGTAAACTCACTTGGCAAGGTATTATGATTAAAGCGGCATCTGGCAAAGAAATTATCGCTTCTGCCCCTGGCCAAGTTGTCTTTTCAGACTGGTTGCGCGGTTTTGGTTTATTATTAATTATTGATCATGGCGATAAATACATGACTTTATATGGTCATAATCAAACACTACTCAAAGAAGTAGGGGATAGTGTCAATGCGGGTGATATTATTGCGCTAAGTGGTGATAAAAGTGCTAATAAGCAAGCGGGGTTGTACTTTGAAATTAGACACAAAGGCAATCCAACGAACCCAACAAAGTGGTTAAGCAAGAAAAGTTAATAATTTATTTTTAGGGAAAGGTTATGAGTTTTTTAAGACGTGATATTGGTTTAATTGGCGCAGGCACAATTCTTGGCGCTTCGCTGATTTTTGGTCAAATGGTCTTCGCCGACAATGCTAACACTAGGCCTGATATTCCCCTGGATGAACTACGTGCCTTTTCTGAAATTTTTGGTCGTATAAAAAATAATTATGTTGAACCTGTAGAAGACAAAGAACTTTTCAGAAATGCCATCAAAGGTATGCTCTCTGGCCTAGACCCTCACTCAACCTATCTAGATTTAGAAGACTTTAAGAGCCTCCGTGAAGGGACTTCAGGAGAGTTTGGCGGCCTAGGTATTGAAGTCACAATGGAAGATGGTTTTGTCCGCGTTGTATCGCCAATTGATGATACCCCCGCGGCTGCAAGCGGTATCTTGGCGGGTGACATAATTATTCGTCTTGATGATACTCCAGTAAAAGGCTTGAGCCTACGTGATGCTGTCGCTAAAATGAGAGGCAAACCTGGCAGCAAAATTTTATTAACGGTTATCCGAGATGGTGAAGATAAGCCCCTAAAAATAGAGCTGACCCGCGCGATCATCAAAGTAAAAAGTATTAAACATAGGACCCTAGAAGCGGGTTATGGCTATGTCCGTATCAGTACCTTCCAACAGCGAACAGGGGAAGGCTTGAATAATGCTATCGACCAGCTGAAGATGGATAATGAAGGCAAGCTAAAAGGCTTGGTTTTAGACTTACGTAACAATCCCGGTGGTTTGTTAAATGCTGCTGTTGATGTCTCTGACAGCTTTATCACCAAAGGTATGATTGTCTATACTGATGGGCGTGTGCTGGATTCTAAACAGCAGTTCACAGCTAAACCTACCGATGTCTTGAAAGGTGCTCCCATTGTTGTTCTAGTCAATGGCGGCTCGGCCTCAGCTTCTGAAATCGTTGCTGGTGCACTACAAGATCATCATCGAGCCGTCATTATGGGAACCAAAACCTTTGGTAAGGGTTCGGTACAAACAGTGATGCCTTTAACCGATGATACCGCAGTTAAAATGACAACTGCTCTTTACTACACGCCTTCTGGACGCTCGATCCAAGCTGAAGGTATTGTCCCCGATATTATTGTTGATAGAGTGACCGTGACCCAAGGGGGAAGCAGCGAGTTCGAACCACTACGTGAAAGTGATTTATCAAAACATTTAGCCAATGGTAATGGCGAACACAATGACAAGGATGATAAAAAAACCACTGATAAAACTGCTGATGCACCATTAGCCGTTAGTGATTATGCCTTGTCAGAAGCACTTAACTTGTTAAAAGGCATCAACATACTGAACAAATAGAAACAGGTAATTAATTATGTCCGTGACTGTATTAGTGCCCCTAGCCGAAGGCTGCGAAGAATTAGAAGCTGTCACAATAATAGACTTGTTACGCCGAGCTAAAATTAATGTTGTTACAGCAAGCCTAGGCCCGGTCGCTGTGACTGCTAGCCGTGGTGTACATCTAGTTGCAGACACTGAGCTTGATGAAGTTATCTACAATGATTTTGACATGGTCATACTACCCGGGGGATTACCTGGCGCCACTAATTTAAATTCAGACCCTCGTATTCATGCCATTCTCAAACGGCTCTATCAGAATGGTAAAGCCCTCGCTGCAATCTGTGCTGCGCCTTTAGTCCTTGCAAATGCAGGACTTCTTGATGGTAAAACTGCCACCTTCTATCCCGGCGCTTTAAACATAGATGATTGGCCGAACACCCTATTTAGCGGTGACGCCGTTGTGGTTGATGATAGGGTCTTAACCTCTAGGGGTCCTGGTACAGCCATGGATTTTGCTCTGGCCATCATTGAGTATCTTACTGATGCCAAGACGCGAAGCGATGTTGAAAAGGGTTTAGTTAGAGGCTAGATACGGCTCAGGTGTAGTCCTAGTCAATGACCACCATCATAGGTTACAGCTATATATTGTTCATCTATCTGTTTCAAACAAAAAAATAGGCCGCTAAGAAAGCGGCCTATTTAATTTCTAGAGTAAACCAGTATTTTTTCTAAAATAAATGCGAACGTTTATTATCCGTCATTAAGCAATATTTTAAAAAATTGAGTTCTGAATCAGGCATTTCTACCTGTTCGTTACTGCCATCTAATCCAAACCATTTTTCCACTACATCATTAGTAACATTTAGGTATTGTGCTACTTCTTCATGGCTTAACCCAAGATCAGCCACTATTTCCATCGCTTGTGAATTAGTTGTACTCATTAACTCTTTTTTGCAGTAGCTCTATTTAGAACTCACCACACTCTACATCTTTCATTACTTTCGCTTGGATTTCTTCAAGTGTTGGTAAGAAGTCATAACTAATAATATCTTGGCCTGAGAAGCTCTTATGTGCTTTAACACGTTCGAACCAAGCTTTAATATTATTATGCTTCGCGTAAAGTGCGCCTTCACCCATAACAGTCAATAAGTGAATATAGATAGTCCAATGGATATCAGCAAATGAATACTGACCTACAACGAATTCATTCGACTGTAATTGATCATCAAATGCATCTAATGGATCGGCTAATGCTGCACGTGCAGCTTGAACTGCAGCATCATCTGTAGCGAATGATGGATCTGCCATTTTGCCACAAACTTTTTGCATCATAAGAGCTTCAACATGAGGTTGAACCTCTGTTTTACCTACTTCCATCCACTCCATTTCCGTCGCTAAAACTGCAGCATTACGTGGAGCCAAACGATTACCAAGACCACGGCCTTCAATAAAGACTGCGCAACCTGGTTCGCCAACAACAACATATTGTGCTTCTTTTAGCGCTGGTGTAATGCCAAATGGTGAAATAGCACGAAAATCATCACTATCTTGCTCACCTTTTGTCATATCTAAAACGCCACTTTCGACTTCGATACCTTTTTCAGCAGCAGTCAAAAGACATTTAAGTGTGTCAACATCACCCGGGAAGCCAAGCAATTGCATGACATATTGGGTTTTCTTCATATCACCGTCACTACCGTAACGATCATCTGCATCTAATGCTTTAGCCGCAGATCCGTAATGAAATAAATCAGCCATTATTATTCTCCTCTTATATGCTGATCAGGCTACTGATCTGAGCTGTTTGTTTTTAACATCATCAAGTGATGGCAATCCAGCATAGCTAGGACGCGCTTTCACTCTACCGAACCATGCATTTAAATTACTACGTGAAGTAATTGCATCTTCAGCGCCGACAAGTGTCAGCATATGTGCCACAGCAGTCCAGTGAACATCAGCAAATGAATAGTCGCCGACAATATATTCTTTGTTATCAACAAAGCTATTTAGTTCATCTAATACTGTGTCAATTTGCTTACAGGCCGCATCAGTGTCACCACCTGCTTCACCGTAAACGTTGGCATCAATTAACGTCATTAATGCAGGCTCACATAATGTTCTTGCTACTTGGCTCCAGTAATTTTGGTGACCAAAGAATTGTGCTTTTTTTGGGTTCAACAAGCTATTGCCTTCTCCTCGCACATCCAAGAATGAAAGTACCGCGTTTACGCTGTTTGTTGCGAAGTCACCTTCCTCTAGGTATGGGTACTTACCAAAAGAAGAAAGCGCACGATACTCATCTGAATCACTCGCTCCCGTTTTAACATCTAGCACTTCCACATCAAGCTGGACTTTCTTTTCTGCAGCCATCAGAAGACATTTTGCTGTATTAACATCTCCTGGAAAGCCACGCATTTTCATGCGTACTGCCTCTTTCTTTTTCTTTCTAAAAAATGGCATTCGTTAACCCCTTTTTTTATTAATTATTTAACTAAAAATATACATACCAAAGTGTTATCCTCTATCACACCTTAGCTGTTTCCCCTCTTCTCGGGTTCATAAGCTGGCTTGTTAACTGCTCATGCTCACTCGATAATCTGTACATGTTATCAGATGAGCTACACGTTAGGTCTCGGTGCATAGTTATCCTATACGTAGAAACACTACAAATACTATGACCTATCGAACAGGCCACCACCTAGCAAAGCATAACCCATTGAAATATATGTTTTTTATATTAATATATTTCGCCACAAAATATTAGAAAAAACTGAATTTTTTAATCAGTTCCTACACAATAATATAAAAAAATCTCGACTATTCCGCTTGGTTATTATTGTTTATAAACAATAATCTAGAAGTATCCATTTCCTTCAATATTAATTTCCATCAATCTATCTAATCACTAATTCTGTACGAACAATTAATGTCCTATAACGCTACTTTGGATATTTTCTGCGTTTAATAAACATAATATACGAAACAGCCCCAGGCCAATGTATGCACCTGGGGCTGATTCCAAAGAATTAGTAATCTAGTTCTTTATTTTTCCCATTTGAATGGGTCGTCGCCTGCTACGCCAAAAAACATAGCAACAGAACAGACAAGCCAAATCAAAAACGCTATTGATGTTCCTAGTGCCCATAGTGGATCACTGTGATGAGCGCCTATATTGAGCTCGATAGCTCCAAAAGCAACAATCACTGTCCAAACCAATATAGCTAGAAAACCTTTAAATGAACTCATAATTTTTTTCCTCCAAATTCGTGTTTAGCGTTTGAGCAATCCCTGCTCATATCTGCATCCTGCATTTGTTTCTAAATAATTTTTATACGCTAACGCTTATGTCAATGATGGCATGTTTTTCCAGCCCGCTTTTTTATTCAAGCGCTCTGCAATAACACGTTCACCTTCAGAAGCCATTTCTTGATCCCATTTAGCTAAATGAGGTCTGATAAATGCTTCCCATACAGGTGGAATCAACAATAATGAGAACATAGCATAGTAACCTACGCCAGTATCTGGAGAACCTACTTCTTCTAATTCCCAGAAGTGTGTTTCACCACGGTCATGATGATCACCTTGACGACCAATTTCGATAAAGCCAATTTGAGTAAATGGAGATTCACCCACATCCCAAGAATGACGGTATTCGATTGGTTGACCTTTTTCACGGATTAAACCGTAATGCTCTAAGAAGTTTAATACTTCAAGCTCAAAGGCAGAGATTGTCCATGCGATACCCATGATACCTAGCCCTGTCCAGCCTCCGAAGAACCAGAACAAAAATACAGTTGGTAAGCTCATCGCATAACCACGAATCCAACGGTTTTGAATAGAAATGAAAGGTACTTTTAAGCGAGCTAAACGCGCTTGTTCCATTTTGTATAAGAAACGAGATTGACCAAAGTGTGATAGCAAGAAATGCTTGTAGATGTTACGTCCACGTGGGCAAGTTGCAGGATCATCTTCGTGAGCCAATTCTAAGTGATGGTTATAAACATGTGCGTAGCAGAAGTGGCCGATACCGCTTAATGCCATCATCCAACGTGACAATACAAAAGTAGGACCTTTTGTGTGTGATAGCTCATGACCAAACATGATTCCTAGACCCATGAACATACCATTAGAAATAGCAGCACCAATCAAGTTAACGCCTGTAATACCTTGGTTTACAGTTACGCCTAAGATCTCTGTTGTACCTAAAGGCACACCAGCAGCATATTCAGAAACACGCCATACTAATGATAATTGTAATAAAACAAATACTGGATACTGTAGATACATCATTGTATTGAGTAACCACGGAATACCATTTAGCTCACCGTTTTCATCAACACCAGCTGCTTCTAGTTTCACTGGCAATAAACTTGTGATCCAATCAAGAACGATCGCAAGAAAGAACATAGCGACACCTAGCCATGTGAAAATACCACCATAAACAATACCCAACATTGCTACTACAATCAGTATTGGGGTCAAAAAATATCTTAAATTAATAATTAATTTATTCACTATACCTACCTCCTCAAGTTGTGAAAAAGACTACTTCAATATCTGTATACCTCTGTAGACGCCGCTAAACTTACAACTGCATTTTTTTAACGCCTATACGTATTATCACTACGAAAGGTAGGTTTATTTAACATTACCAACAGTAAGTGTATTTAACCATATGATTTACATGTGATTTTAACATTACAAAAAATGTGTGTTTATGTGAAATTAAATAAAAATTTTTGAGAAAATATTTAAATTTTCCAATTTTAAAGTCGACTATTCCGCTTGGTTATTATCAGCTTACTATCTTTTTATCTTATTAAAATTCATACTCAAAAACTATCTCGCCTAGTTTTATTTACGTTATAAAAATGAGGTGTATGGTATTGTTCATCTCAACATGCAAGACCAAACAGGAGCTATTTATAGCCGTATGATAATAGACAATAGCTCTCTACCTATCTTCATCAGCGCCTCTTTTATACTGGCTATGTCGCCAGGACCAGATAATTTATTTGTCATCACTCAGTCGGCTCTTTATAGCTGGAGAGCAGGCTTATTAATTGTGTTTGGCTTGTGTCTTGGTTTAATCGTTCATTCGACTCTGGTTGCTCTAGGTCTCGCTTCTATCATTGCAAGCTCGCCGAAACTTTTTTCTATAATGAAACTGTTGGGCGCTTGCTATCTCGCTTACCTTGCATGGCAGGCCTACCACGCAGGGGTACTTCGTGACAAAACAGCATCACAGCTAAATAAATTGGGCTTAGTTCGTAGAGGCTTTGTAATGAATGTCAGCAACCCGAAAGTTGCTATTTTCTTTTTAGCTTTTTTGCCACAGTTCATTGATATTCATCAAGGAGAGATAGCAAGCCAAATACTCTTCTTAGGTTTCATTTTCATTCTTGTCACTTTTACGGTGTTTGGCAGCATGGCTTATTTATCTTCTTCCCTTGCTAATCGACTTATTCATTCCAGACGAGCACAATTGTTAATGAACAAATTAACAGCAGCTGTGTTACTCAGCTTAGCAATTTATATGTCGCTACAAACCAATTAAAACACGGTATAAAAAACTATGTCTTTCGATCACATTCATACTATTTATACATTTTGGTTTATTGACAATGGACCAGAACAATGGTGGCAACATAGTCCTGCTTTTGACCAACAGATTTTGGAAAACTTTTCTGCACTACATAAACAGGCTGCACAATGTGAATTATCACATTGGCGTGCATCACCTAAAGGTCGTTTAGCTGAAATAATTATCTTAGATCAGTTTTCTAGGAATAGGTTTAGAGATTCTGCACGCGCTTATGCTTATGACTCGCTAGCTTTAGCACTTGCTCAAGAAGCCGTTAATAATGGTTCAGACATATTACTAACGGCTATTGAGCGTAGCTTTATTTATATGCCTTTTATGCATAGCGAATCACTCAAAATCCACGAGTTCGCCACTCAACTGTTTGAACAAAATAACAATCCGCTACAAATTGATTTTGAATTACAACATAAGCGGATCATTGAGCGGTTTGGTCGTTACCCGCACAGGAATCATGTACTGGCAAGAACCTCGACACCCGAAGAAATTGAGTTCTTAAAACAACCTAATGCTGGTTTCTAACCATCAAAATGAATCGCCTTATGAATTTGTTCAGCCAAATTAGGCTCTAAAACAGATGTTCGTTTTTGATGTTGACAAAGCGCACTACGAAACCCTAAATAATCAGCCCCAATTGGCTGTAACAAGGCAATATCTTCAAAACGTAATGCCCCGGCTAAGCCACAAAGTAAATTATGCTCACGGGCGGTTTCAACAAATTCAGTCAAACTCAGCTCATCCCAATAATCCAATAGATGTCTACCATTTTTACTAGCGGTGTCGACCATAACACCATGAAAACCACTAGACTTTAACAAAGGAATCACATCTTTACCTGGCATCTTATCAGCAAAAATAACAGCAATAACAGGCACATTCAGCTGCCCAATCATCGTTGACATCTCACTAAGACACTCAGTCAAACGACAATCTGGAAACAAACCGACTTTGACATAATTGACACCAGAATCGGCCATATCCCGAATAGCCTGCATAATCAGATCTGCATTCATTGGCAAGTCACCTACTGTTGCACTGGTTAGGCAAGTACCCGCAACCAAATCAACAATATTACTGACTTCATCAACAGAAAGCGCTCCGAGGGCACCTTGTGCCGGATCTTTCATATCCAAAATATCAGGTAAGTTCATTAGCAAAGTTTGCGCTTCTTCAACAGACTGTACGCTGGCTAACCATCTAGTCATGTTGTATAGCTATCCCACTATCTTTTATTTTTGCCATTAACCAGCCCCAGGCTTCCCACTCCCTATCACCCGCCGTTTTTTCCATCGCAATAGTGAGATAAGCAATCTCTTGTTGAATTTTTTCGGTGGGCAACATCGACAAGCGGCTCGTTAATACTGCAGCTTCAATGACTGCACTTTGTGCTCGATTGAAACCACGAAATGGGCTATGAGTGACATCATTAACAACTGCGGCGGTAAAACGGGCACGGGGATCATTATCTTCAAACCCTATTACTTCAAGTTCGCTATGTGCTAAAGCGTGACTTAAATATTCACACTCAATTTGTTGACAACGTTGCGTTGGCCAATCTCTCCGTCCAGTCAAAGAACCTGCAAAAATGCGTACATCATCAGTGTAGTTAATAGTACATTGTCTATGCGCTTTTAAATTATTATACGTAGTTGATGGTTTAAATGGTTGGATATATATGTGACCATTCACTTCGCTAATTCCCATTGGTGCAGAATGAGACTGACCATTTTCTGACATTGACGTTACTATCACTTCATGAATTTTGCTATTTAATAGGGCCACACTTCTTACCTGATTTCATTGTTGTTCCTTCTTGTTTTTGCTCGTTTAAATTTTCTGATTCGGCAGAAACTGAGCAGCCCCACTGTAACTCTTCATCTTGAGTATAACGTTTACCCAACTGCCAAGCGATTTGAGCCCGCGCTAATTCAGCACCTAAATAAAATGCATGCCCCACATCATCTTTCAATTTTATCTGAGGATAGAAAGCAAATGGGTCAGTCTCGTGAATCATGCCATCACGGTTGAACATATAAATACCTTGTTCTGCTACTTTTATTCGGTAATTCGGATCTTTAATATTGGCAGCCAGCTCAGTAATCTCTTCAACACTGTCAGGGAAAGGCCGACGCTCATGTGCCACTAATAAATCTGGCGTGATATCTCGAGGGAGGCTACTGTCCTCTTTAGCTGAAAACATCATTCTTCGTGCAACATCTGCTTGTTTTATTGCTTTATGTGCGTGAGGACTCACTTCGGTTACAAGTACACTATTTATAGATAATTCGGAAATTATTCCAAATAAAACGGCATTAATGCCACTGGTATCGGCATCGGTCAACTCAGTTAAATTACCCACCCCCATCATGATTTCCGCATCAGGATAACGGTTACGTAATTCATGGTAACGGACTATAGAATTCGTCAAACCAAAATGGATCGGGTCCAAAATGGGATCAGCAATCCATGGCCTGTTAATTTTATCCATGCTTTCCATCGCACGTTCAAGAGAAGCTAAACAGCCTGACACCTTAGGGACGAGAATAGGAACTGAATCAACTTCTTCTGCCAACTGATAACTATCTTCGGTCAGGCTGAGCAGATAATCTGCGCCCACTTTACCAGCTCGTCTAAGATCATCTATCTCCAAGGAATCAACACTGACTTTGAAACCTTCTTCATGTAATGCGACTATCGCTTCCTCCATATGAGGAAATTTTTCAGCCGGTAAACAACCTATATCAATCACATTCGCACCCGCCTCACGATAATAATTAGCGCGTGCCAGAATTGAATCAATATCTCGCTCTGGTGCATCAACAATTTCAGCAAATATGCTGACATCATACCGACTCAAATCTACTGGTTTTCGTTCGCGACCAAAATACAAAGGTAAGTCTTTTACTTCTTCAGGGCCCCTAATGATATCTATTCCCAGCTGCTTACTTAATTTCTGTAAATCACCTCGACACCGTCCAGGCACAATGATTTCTTTAAAGCCTTCGTAATCCTCGGGTTTTAGGCGCCGGGCGATCATTTTATCCGTCATCAATGCAGCCACTGATAACCCTAGCTCATGAATCTCAAAATCGAATGGTAAAGAGCCCATTTCGCTTAATACTTTTCTTAGGCTAGCTTGAGCAAGTTTACCAGTGAGAAATAGCAGCTTATCAGCCATTGTTTTATTGGATCTCAGCTAGTCGCGTTTTCAAGGCCGCTAATAATTTATCTGGATTCTCAACAACTGTTGTTGCCTCATAAGAACGTAATTTATGTGTATGAGCTAAATCAACCTCACGTGGCCAGACTTTAACTATCCTATCGGGTGCAGGGGTATCCATTTCTGGCTCAGTATCACAAGCTAATACGATACTAGGAATACGACATTTCCCTGCCTGCGCATAAACATTGGTAACCAGCGTATCTGAGAACCCTAGGACCATTTTTGCCACCGTATTGGAAGTTGCAGGTGCAACCACGAGGGTATGATAATCACCACGGTAAAAAAGGCCTACAGGCGGAGAACTGGCCGCACGATCACGGTATACCCGGCCTTGGCTATTTATTGTTTTAGGGTCATGGCCATACATTCTCACCACTTCTTCACCCGCACGACTATAAAACAAGTCAACATCATCAAGTTCTCGAATGATTTCTAAACATTCATCCAGATAGTGGCCTGAACCTGTTATAGCCCATGCTAAACGCGGTTTTTCGGGTCTTGCTTGCATTCAACCTACCTTTTGTACCCTGTAGTTATAAGTGTGACAGAGTCTTCGACTAGAGTAAAAATTATCACCCTAAAAATTAAGCAGCTGCAACTGAACTATGACCAGACACAAAAAAGGCCCTGTTCGCAGGACCTTTTTGTATCGATATACTGCTAAGTTATTTAAATATCTAAGTTTGTTGCCTGTAATGCATGAGTTTCAATGAACTCACGACGTGGCTCGACATTGTCTCCCATGAGCGTATTAAATGTTTCATCTGCGGCAATCGCATCTTCTATTTTCACTTGTAATAAACGACGCTTACTCTTATCCATCGTCGTTTCCCACAATTGCTCCGGATTCATTTCACCCAAACCTTTATAACGCTGCACATTCTGTCCACGCCTTGCTTCTGCTAACAACCATGCAACAGCATAAGAGAAATCTGAAACAGCCTCACTACGATCGCCACGTTGCACATATGCTTCGTCAGTAAACAAACCATTTATCTTGTCTGCAAATGCTAAGATTCGTTGGTACTCAGTGCTGGCAAAAAACTCACCAGGAATATGATAATCAGTGTTAATACCATGACGGTTAAAACGTACATTAATGTACAAAACAGGATCATTCACTTGTTTTTCAACCTGTAATTGATAACTCGTTCCAGTAGGTAAACCACTATTTAGCCGTTCTTCTATTTTTGTTAACCATGCTGTCATTTCTGTTTTATTGCTTAATTCTGGTACTGCAGCTTGATACACCAACTGTCTTAAAAAAGCCGGATAATAATGACTAGATAAGCGTGATATTATTGATGTAACTGTTTGATATTCATCAACTAATACGCTCAGCGCGTTGCCAGTTATTGCCTCAGATGATTTGCTTGGAAATAACTCAGCATTGGTTAATGCTAATTCTGTTAGATAACGTTCCATTTCAATGTCATCTTTCACATAGCGCTCTTGTTTACCTTTTTTAATTTTATAGAGCGGGGGCTGTGCAATATAAACATGACCGCGCTCTACAAGCTCGGGCATTTGACGATAAAAGAAGGTTAACAACAAGGTTCTAATATGCGAGCCATCGACGTCAGCATCTGTCATGATAATAATGTGATGATAACGTAATTTGCTTGGGTCATATTCGTCACGACCAATACCACAGCCTAGCGCTGTAATAAGCGTACCCACTTCAGCAGATCCAATCATTTTGTCAAAACGTGCGCGCTCGACATTCAAGATTTTTCCTTTTAACGGTAAGATCGCCTGTGTGCGTCTATCACGCCCTTGTTTTGCGCTACCTCCCGCAGAGTCACCCTCCACTAAGAACAGCTCTGATAAAGCTGGATCCCGCTCTTGACAGTCTGCTAGTTTGCCTGGAAGCCCTGCTATATCTAATGCACCTTTACGCCGTGTCAGCTCGCGCGCTTTTCGCGCGGCATCCCTGGCGCGTGCTGCATCAACCATTTTATTAGCAATGAGCTTGCTATCAGTTGGGTTTTCAACCAAGTAATCATGAAAATGTTGATTCACCAATGACTCAACAATCGTTCTTACTTCTGATGAAACCAATTTATCTTTTGTTTGTGAAGAAAATTTTGGATCAGGCACTTTAACCGATAAAACGGCGGTTAAGCCTTCTCTAGCATCATCGCCACTTGTTTGTACTTTCGAGTTTTTTGCTAAGCCTTCAGACTCAATATACTGGTTCAATGTACGTGTTAGAGCTGCTCGAAAACCCGCTAAATGTGTTCCACCATCACGCTGTGGAATATTATTAGTAAAGCAATAAATGTTTTCTTGATAAGAATCATTCCATTGCATAGCAAGCTCAACAGTGACATCCTCTTTTTCACCGTCAATTGCAATAACCATTTCATGGACTGCGGTCTTGTTTTTATTTAAATGTTCAACAAAGGCTTTGATTCCACCTTCGTAATAAAAAGTTTCACTTTGTTCATCACGCTCATCCGTTAATACAATTCTGACGCCAGAATTCAAAAAGGCTAATTCACGGATGCGTTTTGCCAAAATTTTGTAATCATAAATAGTATCTGTAAATGTTTCTTCACTCGGCCAAAATTGTATTTTTGTCCCTGTAACGTCACAATCTTCACCTCCTTCAATCGGGCCATCTGGTACGCTATCGGTATAACTCTGGCGGTAGACTTTATTATTTCTACAGATCTCCATCGTTAACTTCTTAGATAATGCGTTTACTACTGAAACACCCACACCATGCAAGCCACCGGATACCTTATATGAGTTATCGTCAAACTTACCGCCAGCATGCAGCACAGTCATAATAACTTCTGCTGCTGACACGCCCTCTTCTTCATGCACATCTACGGGTATACCGCGACCATTATCTGATACAGAGACTGAGTCATCTGGATGGATTCTTACATTAATCTCGCTACAATAACCTGCTAAAGACTCATCAATTGCGTTATCTAAAACCTCAAACACCATGTGATGTAAACCTGTACCATCGTCGGTATCACCGATATACATACCAGGCCTTTTTCTTACCGCATCGAGGCCTTTTAATACCTTAATATTCGTCGAGTCGTAGGTTTTATTGTCTTCTGTTGTCATAATGTATCCATTCTATTATTAGGATTTAACATCTATTTATTTATATAAAGGAGTTATTTTACTCCTTATATCTATTGCATGATAGTTTAGATCTGTTTAGGAATAATCTGTCCATGTTTCACGTGAAACAAAGCATAATTGTTTTCAATTTTATTGACTAAAGCCACTAATGACTCATCTGTGCTGCTTATAAAAATTTGTACAGGCATCGTGTTTAGCTGACGTAAAATTATTTCTAAATGTATCTCATCTAACTCTGAACTTAAGTCATCAATTAACAATATACCCTTTGGCTTATTGGTTGCTTCACTTGATTTAATTTGTGCCATGCTTAATGCTAAAAAAAATAATTTCTGTTGCCCACGAGAAAAAACATCTTTGGCTTCATATTCATCTATTTTAAATGACCAATCAGCCGCATGTGCACCAGAACGTGTATAACCTAACTGATAGTCTCTCTCTATATTTAATTTAATACTTTCTTCAAATGTTATTTCTCTTGACCAACCTGTTTTATATTTTAAGGATAATTTGCTATTTTCAAATTGTGGGCATACAAGTTTAAAATAAAACTCAAATTGTTTTAAAATTGTATCTAAGCGTTTTTTACGTAGATCCGTTAACTGATTTCCATGTTCTATAAGATGTTGGTCCCACAACTGGATCTCTTTAAAATTCTTTTTTTGCCTAATGGACGCATTTCTTTGTTGCAATACTTTCTTATATGACTGCCAATGGAAATTAAAGCTAGGTTCCACGTGAAACAACCCCCAATCTAATAACTGACGTCTAAACCGCGGGCCTTGCTCAAAAAATTGATGGCTGTTAGCAGGGATTAATTGCAAAGGTAATTGTGCTGCCAAGTCGGAAAGTTTCTTTAAAGGCGCATTATTGAATCTAATTTCTAAACCCGCTTCAGCGCTATACTGAAGTCCAATAGGCATTTTATTTTGAATTGTTTTAGCAACCACTTGTAATTGTTGCTTATCAAATTGAATAGCATTTTTTAATGCCCTAGAACGAAATGTTCTACCTAGGCCGAGTAAATGTATTGCTTCTAATACACTTGTTTTGCCTGCGCCATTTGGACCCACTAGCAAATTGATTCCAGTAACAGGTACAAAGCTTTCGTCAGTGATATTTCGTAAGTTTCTAATCGTTATCTCAGACAACATCACCCAGTCCACATAATTTTTATACTACACATTAATCGTTAACAAACTTTACTGCAAAACAAACTTTGTATAAAGAGCGCGCTTGCTTAATATAGTTGCTAGTTTATAGCTTTTGATCATATTATTCACTAAAACTGTTATTTTCTTATTATTGATTGGATTTTACGATTATGCATCTGCCGACACTAAGACAATTACATTATTTAACTGTTGTTACTGAACTGAAACACTTTGGTAAAGCTGCTGAGCAATGCTTTGTCACGCAATCTACTCTGAGTGCAGGTATACAAGAATTAGAAAGCTTACTCGGTAGCCCCTTATTAGAGCGTACAAACCGCAAAGTATTAGTCACTCCTTTAGGCGAAGAAATATCCAAGCGTGCACAACATATTTTGTCATTGTCTGCAGACTTAGTCGATCTTGCAAAGTTCGAGCATAGTCCGCTTTCAGGGCGTTTGCGTATTGGGATCATCCCCAGCATCAGTCCATTTCTACTGCCTAAAGCCCTACCTGCTATCAGAGACCAATTATCCAACATCGAATTTGTATTGATTGAACAACAATCAGAAGAATTAATTAGGCAACTCCATTCAGGTGAAATTGACCTTGTTGTGATGGCTTTTCCTTTTGATATTGGACAATTGAAGCACACTATTTTTGGTAGCGAATCTTTTTGGGTCGCCTTACCTAAGGAACATCCCTTGCAGAATAAAGATCAAATTGACCCAACGGAACTGAGAACGGACGAGTTAATGCTACTAGCAGAAGGCCATTGTTTGAGAGAACATGCCTTGAGTGCTTGCCAACTTCCTACAACGAGTTATCGTACGACTATGCAAGGTACTAGCTTATATACATTAATAGAGATGGTCGCAGGCGGCCTAGGCATCACATTATTACCTGAGATGGCCATCAATTCAGATATCGTAAAACATGCTGACATAACAATCAGGCCGTTGTTAAATAGAGAAGATAAGGCCATGCGTGAGCTAGGGCTTGTTTGGCGGCCAAGTTTTAAAGCCGATGATGCCATCCAACAAATCAGTCAATATTTTAGCGATGCTGTTACACAGGGATCCTATTCAGTCTGAGCATAAAAAAGCCGCATTGAAACGAAGGCTTTTTGAATTATGGACAATGTATAAGGTTGAGGAAATCTAGCATAAACACGCCCTTTTGGATCAACAATGAAAAGCTGATGCTGTTGTTCGATTTGATAACGGCCATCTGCATAATTTGTTATTAAAAAGAGCTCTTTAAATTGGCTTGCCAGTTGTCTGGTAACCTCCACACTCGCTGTAATTGGCATTAAGTCCAAATCTTGGGCCTCTAAAAATAGTGCTAACTTGTCTGGAGAAGGGCCTTTATCTGGATCAAGCTCAATAATAATAAACTGTATATTATTGCTGCTAAAACTTTCTCGTAAGCTTGATAACAGCTTTAAAGTTTGTGAACAACTAGGTAAACACTGGTGGTGTGCAAAATAGACAAATGTCCACTTATTAGTAAATAATTCAGAAGTAAGCACTTGCTTTTTATCTAGGAAAAGACTAGCAATTTCTGTTGGGGGAGATACTAAATAGGCTGAAAGATCGCTTGGTATTTCACGCTGATCCGATACTATGGCTTCAGTCCCACTACGCCATAGCACTAATAAAAAAACGACAAGAGCAAGATAAGTAAGTAAAAAACACTTAGAATTAGGGCTTTTACAATATTGCAACATTAATTAATGTACTCTCGGCTACATGATTAGGTCATTTAAAAACCTAACATTAAAAACTAGGTAACTCACTAATGAGTGAAAAACTATTCAAGTCCACTGCTATTGTCAGCGGAATGACATTTATATCAAGGATATTAGGCTTTATCCGTGACATTGTTATTGCCCGACTCTTTGGCGCGGGCTTAGGTACAGATGTGTTTTTTGTCGCCTTCAAAATACCTAATTTTTTACGACGCTTATTTGCTGAAGGCGCTTTTTCACAAGCCTTTATCCCCGTTTTAGCAGAATATCGAGAGCGCGGCGAATCTGACTTAAAACAATTAATAGCGAACACTAGCGGTGCGCTAGCCACTATTTTATTCATTATAACCGCTATTGGGGTCATTGCCGCACCCATACTAATTATGGTGTTTGCCCCTGGGTTTATCTCAAACCCTGAAAAATTAGACCTTGCAGGTGATTTATTAAAAATCACTTTCCCTTATCTATTTTTTATTTCATTAACCGCATTGGCAGGATCTATCTTAAATAGTTTTGGGAAGTTTGCCGTCCCTGCTTTTACACCTGTGTTTTTAAATATTGCCCTGATTGCAAGCGCCCTTTGGCTCTCACCCCACTTTGAACAACCCGTCACAGCGCTAGCTTGGGGCGTGTTTATTGGAGGTGTCGTACAGTTACTTTTCCAAATTCCCTTTTTAATTCGACTTGGTCACCTTCCTAAGCCACAATTTAACTGGCAACACTCCGGTGTTCAAAAAATTAAAAAACTGATGATACCTGCCATGTTTGGTGTTTCAGTCTCACAAATAAATCTGTTACTAGACACCCTATTAGCCTCATTTCTAGTAACAGGTAGTATCTCTTGGCTCTATTACTCAGATCGCCTGGTTGAGTTTCCTTTAGGTGTATTTGGAATTGCTATAGCCACTGTAATATTGCCCAGTTTGTCAAAAAAACATGCTGCAGCTTCTACAAAGGAATTTTCAAACACCATTGACTGGGCCTTACGCTGGGTCTTCATCATTGCCACACCTGCGGCTCTTGGCTTGTTTTATTTAGCAGAGCCCTTACTGCTCACTCTATTCCAATATCAAGCTTTTAGCACTGAACACGCATATCAGGCTTCTCTGAGCCTAATGGCTTATAGCCTTGGCCTATTGCCGTTTATCTTTATCAAAGTCCTGGCACCTGGTTATTTTGCACGCCAGGATACCAAAACGCCTGTCAAAATAGGCATCATCGCTATGGTTAGCAATATGATATTAAATATCATTTTAATGCTGCAATTCGCTCATGTAGGCTTGGCTTTAGCAACAGCCATCTCTGCTATGCTCAATGCAGGCTTGCTCTATAGAGGGCTGAGAAAAGAAAAGGTATACCAGCCTAATCCTGGTTGGATGACACTCTGGCTAAAACTATTATTTGCCAATGCGGGTCTATTATTAATCTTATTTTTTCTGACGCCTGATATAACAATCTGGCAAGAAAGTGCTGTATGGCAGCGTATCAATATGTTATTGATTGTGATTGGTAGTGCTGCCCTAGCTTACTTTGTATTGCTTCACTTACTCGGCATCAGAATAAAGCAATTGTTCAAGCCTCAACAATAGATTAAAACCCTAAAAGTCGTCCATTTCTAGCTCTTGAAAAATTCGACCCGCATTTTTCTTTGCTAGTTCATCAAAGGCATCTAAATATTCCCAATCCGATTGGTCTATCATATAGGCCTCTTCCAGCCCCAAATCTTCATCCAGAAGCCTTCTTGCTTCAGCATGCATATAAGCTAAGTAGCCCTTGGTTTCGCGTGTCACTGTCTCCATGTCTGTGGGCACACCATGACCAGGAATAACGTGTGTGACATCCATAGCAGCAAACAGATCAAATGTTTCTATCCATTGTAGAGTTTTCGTTTCTGGAAACACCGGCAACATACGTTGGTGGAAAGCCATATCACCTGCAATAATGACATCATGGTCTGGTAAGTAAACAGAGATATCGCCCGCTGAGTGAGCTGGCCCAAAGTTAATCAGTTCAATCCTCGCGTTACCCAGTTTAAGCTCCATCCGATCAGAGAAACCTTCATCAGGGATCACCACTTCTGTACCTTCGGCTCGGTCCAGATTATAGGACTCCATCCAGCCTAAAGATTCATCGCCATGGAGCTCAATTTCCTCTATAGCATCATCATGAGCAATGATCTTCGCACCTTGGTCACGCCAATAATTACTGCCTAACATGGCATGGCCCTGACCATTTTCAAGTACAACATAACGAACAGGCTGATCCGTAATTTTTTTAATTTCTTCATGCAAAGCTTTAGCTAAAAGATAGGAGTCACCCGCATTCACCACCAATACGCCATCCACGGTAATCACAAAGCTCAAATTATTATTATGGCCTGCATTTTCATAAGTGGGGGGTTGTGTTGCCCCAATCGCCGACCAAACGCCTGGAACGACCTCAACGGGCTTTGAATATAGTTCTGACTCGGGATATTTATCATCATCACTATCAGCAAAACTGCTAAAGCTAAGAAATAAAAGGGCTAAAAAAAGGGAAAATAAACGCATGTCGCATCCTTAAAAACAAGTTATATGGACTGCTTATTCATCATGACACAATGCATATAAATAAGCAGTAAAAGCATTCCTACCCTGTCACTATTATCATCGTCTTTGGCTATCTCCACAATAGGTCGTCCGTAAAATAGTCTAGAAAGTTCATACGTAAAATTACGACTTAGCAATCTAACTATTTACGCTTATTGTCTGTATTGACATATAAAAGGGAGAGTCTACAAATAACAATTTTCCTTCCTGACCCTATCAATATGAGCAATTACTAGCAGTACTGCTAGAACTCATATTAAGAGACACAATTATAATAATAATGGCAACACATAGGACAAGCCTGTATGTATTCTGATGTAAGTAAAATTTTTGACACTGTTGAAGACATCAGTAGAACGATCACGCGTGAAGATGCAGACATCACAGATAAACTGGCAAAATGGCCTGAAAGAAGCCTGCGTAAATTACAGCAGGAGGGTTTGGCAGGCTTAACTGTACCTCTCGAATGCGGTGGCTTAGGTCATGGTGCTCAAGTCCTTGCCCAAGTCTGTGAAACGCTTGGTCAACAATGTGCGAGTACAGCCATTTGTTATGGCATGCACTGTGTTGGTAGCGCCGTTATCGCATCAAAAGTAACCGACTACCAACAAGAAAAATACCTAACACCAATTTGTGAGGGCAATCATCTCACCAGCCTATCGCTTAGTGAGGCTGGTTCAGGCGCCCATTTTTATTTACCTCAAACACGCATGCAATATAGCTCTGAGCATGAATATAAAATCAATGGTGCAAAATCATTTGTGACAAATGGTAGTAAAGCTGACTCTTACGTTGTTTCAGCCGTCGCAGAGGGTTCTAGCATGCCCGGAGAGCAGTTTAACTGTGTGATGATAAAGGGAGAGACTGAAGGCCTAACATGGGATAAGGAGTGGAAAGGGCTTGGACTTAGAGGGAACAGCTCTAGGAACTTGGAGTTAAATGCCGTTAAAATCAGCGATAATGACATTCTTGGTCAATTCGGCGATCAAATTTGGTATGTTTTTAATGTCATTACCCCCTATTTCCTCGCTGCGATGGCTGGCGCATACCTTGGCGTCGCTAAATCTGCCATTGACGAAGCAACTCAACACATTAAAAACCGACAGTTTTCCTTTAATGGCCGCTCACTCGCATCGTCATCAGTTATTCAATATCAATTGGGTTGCTTGTGGGCGAAATATTCACGAACAAGAGCCTTAGTCCATCATGCGACAGAGTGCTATGACAATAATGATGACAATTCTCTAGTCGAATTATTCTCGGCTAAAGCGGAAGTAGCCAATGCTGTCGTTGAAATTGTTAATGAATCGATGACTTTATGTGGCGGTGTTGCCTATCGCGAAGGCTCAAAATTAGATAGACTATTACGCGATGCTAGAGCATCCCACGTTATGTCACCTACTACTGAGATATTAAGGATTTGGACTGGCCGATCACTACTTGATCAACCACTATTAACAGATACATGAGTAGCAGAATATCATTATTAGCCACCGGCGAAGTCCTTCTCAAATATCTCAACTCCAACCTCAGTGCAGGTGTTTTTCTCGAACACAATGAACAACCCGAAAATTTATATTGCCATTTAGAAGAAGATTTCGGTACACCAGATATTGTCGTTCTAGGCTTGAATGTTCAGGATCCCATTCGAACTGCTGAACATATTCTGGTCCTCAAACGTGATATCAAAATCATCATCCTGTGCAAGGATAATCAACAAAACACATTACAAAAAGCGGTACAATTTTCGCCCTTCCTAAACTCCGATGTCATTTCATTTGAATTCACCAGTAACGCCCTATTTAAAACAAAACTACAAGAGCTTGCAGATACTGCTGAAAAACAACGTTCTTATAAAAGTGCTATCGCCGTTGTTGAGAAAGAAAGAACGTCTATTGAGCCAACGCGCCCGCTTGTTGCCAACTATCTAGACAACTTACTTGATCTCATTCCAATAGGCATACTTAACCTTGATTCACATGGCCGCATTCTTAATTTGAACCGTAGCGCTCAAGATTTACTAGGCCTAAGCGAACGAGATCTAGTGAATGCAGAACTTCACAGTTTGTTTTCGGGTAAAGCAGACTCAAAAGAAATACAAGCTTTAACAAAGACGGCTTTATCGGGTGAAGAAAAAAATAAATCCATCGTGGTCTGCCTACATTCTCTAGAAGTAAAATCATACCTAGAAATTAGCGTGTCATTACTCACTTTTAGCACCTCTGAGCCAGTTTTAACGACAATATTGCAGGAAGTGACCGATAGAGTTCTCGAAGAAGAAAAACGTAAATCAGCTGAAAAAGCCCTACAGGCAAGTGAACAGCAGTTAAGGCTCGTTATTGATGCTATTCCAGAACTCATCGCTTATGTCGATGCTAACTTAGCCTACCAATTTAATAATAAGGCTTTCGAGAAATGGTTTGGTTTTTCACGCAACGACATAAAGGGTAAAAAAATGTGGCAAGTGATTGGTGAAAAACCCTACTCTGTCATCAAGCCCTATGTCAGACAGGTTATGTCAGGACAAAATATTACTTTCGAAGAGATACTATCGTATCCTTATCGTGGCGATGTCTATATCCGAAGCTCTTACATTCCTAACTTCTCAGAAGACGGGGCTGTCACTGGCTTTTTCCTATTAACAACGGATATTACACAATCAAAAAGTGAGGAAGAAAGCAAACTAAAACACATGTTAGAAGCAGCCCATGCTTCACGTATTATTACAATTGGTGAAATGAGTACGCAGCTTGCCCACGAAATTTCACAGCCTTTGGCCTCCATTGAAGCATACAGCAGTGCCTGCATTCGTCTGATCGAAAAAGAACGTACCAATATTTCTGAATTACATTCGGCTTTTGAAAACATTTCCAATCAAGCAATTCGTGCCCAAGAAATCATGCATGAACTGAGAAATTTTGTAAAAAAAGATACTTCTCGCAAAAAACTAGAAATCAACACACTAATCCAGTCCACATTGAAGTTCTTACAAATTGAGCTACGTGACTACGAGTTAAATATCGAATTAGACTTAGCCGAATCACTGCCACAAGTAAGAGCAGATAGAATTCTCATAGAACAAGTCATTATCAACTTGATCAAAAATGCCCTCGAAGCGATGCAGGAAACGGATAAATCAAAGCGCCATTTGACTCTACAGACGAAACTATGTCACGATTCAGGCGTTGAGGTCTTAGTCTGCGATACAGGGCCTGGATTACAAGAATATGAAATCGAGAAAATATTTGAACCTTTCTATACAACTAAACCTGAAGGCATGGGCATGGGACTAGCGATTATTCGCTCTATAATCGATTCACACGGTGGTGAATTGCAAGTCCACTCCAATGACGGAAATGGCACTACATTTAAGTTTACTCTTCCTGGAATTAGCAACGATTAGGTTTAAGAATGGATAATGTCTATATAGTCGACGATGAAGAAGCAGTAAGAGACTCACTGTCCATGTTATTAAAATCGGAAGACTTTAATACTGAGCAATTCTCCAACCCAACAGACTTCCTAAAAGCCATAGATGACTTACCAGAAGGTCTTATTATTCTTGACCTCTGGATGCCAGGCATGTCAGGCCTTGACGTTATAGAAGAGCTCAACCGTCGCGCTATAAGCTGCCCTATTATTTGCATTACAGGCCATGGCGACGTTACAACTGCAGTTGAAGCAATTAAACTCGGGGCCAGCGACTTTTTTGAAAAGCCTTTCGAGTCAACGCAACTGATCGAACGCATTAAAATATGTTTACAAGAGCAAAAAAACCAACGCCAACTAGACGTTTATACCTCCCGTGCTAAAGAAATCATGGCCAAATTGACCCCTAGAGAATGCGAAGTATTACAGGGCTTAGTAGAAGGACTACGCAATAAGCAAATTGCCTATAATATGGGCATCAGCATCAGAACAGTGGAGCTTCACCGGGTTCATGTTATGGATAAACTGGAAGCAAAATCACTATCTGATGTTCTCAAAATCGCTATCGCAGCCGATTATGAGAACATAAAACTGTAATCCTTCCTAAAATAATGTTTCGATCATTTCGTGAAGCAAATTTACAGTTTCTGGATCATCGGTTAACACATCAGCAATCGCACAACGACATGCCATTTTTGGTTCAAACCCACGCTTGATCAACTTGGCTGTATGGACAAGTAAGCGAGTACTTGCTCCTTCTTCTAAGCCATTACCTACAAGGTTTCTTGTCATAGAGGCGAGCTTAACAAGATGTTCACAAGTTGGAAATTCTAAGCCCGCTTCATTATGAACAATTTGTGCTTCAAGATCTTCGTTTGGATAACTAAAGTCGATTGAAATAAACCTTTGTCTGGTGCTTGGTTTGAGATCTTTAACTGCACTTTGGTAGCCGGGGTTATAAGACATCGTTAAACAAAACTCGGGTGGTGCTTGTAATAACTGGCCTAATTTCTCTAACGGCAACATTCGCCTATCATCACAAAGCGGATGGATCACTACCGTGGTATCTTTTCGTGCTTCAACAATCTCATCAAGATAACAAATGCAACCGTTTCTAACAGCCGTGGTTAAAGGGCCGTCCTGCCAAACTGTTGAGTCATTTTGAATTAAATAACGTCCGACTAAGTCCGCCGTCGTTAAATCATCATGACAAGCCACTGTGATCAAAGGCCGCTTATTATACCAACTCATATATTCCATAAATCGTGTCTTACCACAACCAGTAGGGCCTTTTAGCAGCACGGGTATATTTTCAGCTAGGGCTGTATTGAAGATATCAACCTCATTCGCCGTTGGTAAGTAATAAGGTTCATCCTTAATATAGTACTGAGAGTTTTCGATGATATTTTCTGAAGTCATATTTTAAGTCGTCAATTGTTTATAAATAGTAGAAATCTGTATAGGTAAGTGTGAAATATCAGTAATGAGTTGATAATGGCTTGAGCCTAACATATACGGTAAATAATCCATGCCCTCTTTATCAAAGGTCAGGACAAAAGGCTTAAGAGACAAAGCTTTGGCTTCATTCAATGCCAAACGAGTGTCATCAATGCCATATTGTCCGCGATAGCTGTCAATATCATCGGGCCTACCATCCGTTAAGACAAATAAGATCCGTGTTTTTGCAGTGGCTTTCCCCAGCACCATACTTAAATGCCTAATCGCCACACCCATACGTGTGTATTGATGTGGCTTCATAGAAAAGATACGGGCTTTAACTGATTTATCGTAACTTTCAGCGAAGCTTTTAACTGGATAGATATGACAACTGCTTCGTCCGGATCCAGAAAAACCATAAACGGCATATTGATCCCCTAAACGCGCTAAGGTCTTACATAATAGCCAAGTAGATTGTTTGATCATCGTGTTTTTCCAGCCATGGGTTGACCCACTCATATCAACTGCGAACATAATGGCAACATCTCGAGTACTGGTGTTATTCCTTATATATACATTCTGGAAATCATCGGCATGTTTATTTTTATTAGAACGCGCTGACACCCAGGCATCGATATCTATTTCATCACCATCACTTTGGTTACGGATAAACTTCTGATCATTAATCAATAAATCAAACGTTTTGCGTATGCGTTGTTCAGCATGTTTAAGCGCTTCTAGGTTTTCTATTTCTATATCATCAGATGAGATATCTTCAACTATTTCTTTTACCCTGCACCAATCTTTGCGGTATTTTTTTAGTGAGGTATCCCACTCCTTATAATAATAGATACCTTTTTCATGATGCTTTGTAGTATGTTCATTGATACTTTCACCATTAGGGGCTGAATCTTGCCAAAGACCTGGCTGAGAATTACTCAAAATATGTTCAGTAGAACTATCGGCAACAGGCCTTAAGTAGCCACGATCTGCTGTTTCTGGATCACCTGTCGTATCCAACAATGAATCATCAACATCCTGGGTAGGATTCAAAATTAATGGCGACCTCTGTATCTTCTGGCTTTCTCTAATTTCTCCCATCAGACTTGGGATAAAACCAGATTGATAGACAAGTTCAGGTAATTGGTAATCCGTACCAATAAGCGAGCCAACAAGCGCTAAGGTATCATCAACTGAAAGATTCTCTTTTCCATCAAACAAGTCATAGGGATATTTAATATCTTCTTTAGTATGTAGCAGTTCAATATCACGCCAGATTCCAGGAAATTCAGATTTGATTTGACAATTTATTCTTAAACTCTCGACCTTAGCAAAAACAGATAGGTATTCATCACCATATTTTTCGATGCCCTGTTTTAAGGTATCTAAGCTTTGCCAACTACTACATGTTAGCTGGCCTAGAAGGTGAAAAGTTAATGCCTTATATAAACGATAATTATCATCGTGGTCATCAAAGTAAGAAATACTTTCAGGTAAAAACAGCTCACAACCATTAGTAAACGTTGTGATTGAATTACTGTCATCGGATGCAAAAATAGGCAGTTCTTGATTGTATAGGCTATATACCAATTTCTCTAAGGTGTATGTAATGTCACTCAACTTCACCACATTAGCATCGGCATCTTGAGTATATAAAACGAAATTCGCGATCCGTTCTTTCGCTCTTTCGTCCTCACCTTTAGCTAATAATAGTTTTACATCTGACAACCATCTTTGATATTGGTCTTGTTCCATTTCAGCCAATACCGAAGCTGAAACAGCTAAAAAGTCACAGGCATGTTCATAGGATAAATCTATTAACTCATCCAGTTCAGAAAAAATAATTAACTGTAATGGGTGACTGAGAGCTGCAATCTTTGTTGAATACTCCATTAGAGGTAGCTTGCTGTTTTGTCCTACAATCAGCTGTAGACGTATCAACAATTCGTTCGTACTCATCCCGCCAGTAGAACCAGATTGCCTGGATTCTAATGAACCACCCTCACGAGATTGGCGTTGCAGGGCAGATTGTTGTGATTGGTGAAACCTTTTTTTCCAGTTTGAAAAAAAACCCATATCCTACTCTATAGAATAAAATTATTTGTGGAGTACAGGATAGAGGGATCGACGTTTAGTAGTTATACGTACTTGTACTTAAGTACAAATAGGGAGATTCTATAGGTCTAAGCCCAATTCAAAAGAGTATTCTGACGATATTTGGCTTAAGCTAGAAACAAGGATAATAAAGGCTTAACTTGGCCAGACTATTATCCAAGCTAGGGATTTATACGTATTTGCAATCGACTTGCTGATCACATAAAGTGACTTCCTAGTTCGAAAATTTTCGGCTAACAGGGCGTGCAAAAAGATTTTGTTACGCTTTGGTTTAATAAAATTATAATTATAATTGTAAAAAATAGGGGGTGTTTTTTATCATGAAAAAACTACTAATTAACATTAGATACTGGATGGCGCCAATTTTGATATTGGTTACGCTGCTTAGTGTCATAATGGGTGGTATGTTCGTTTGGGTTGGTGTTGCATTATTCGCTGTTGGTATCATTTTAGATACAGTAACAATGCCGTTGCATCCACCAGGTCCTGGTTTTGACGAAAATGGTGATACCTATGGTATGCCAACACTGCAAAACACAGTGATGTATGTCATGTTGCCAGTATTTGCATTATTGCAAGTTGCTTTAGCATGGCGTGTATTCCAATACACAACAGGTGCACCTATTGAAATGGGTACATTATTCG